>Ga0209489_109751_pt1 | contig 11593 bp, 7 predicted proteins | sample SiratrowhiteBW_FD_187527 | JGI IMG/M metagenome (GOLD analysis project Ga0209489, IMG submission 187527) | Root nodule microbial communities of legume samples collected from California, USA - Siratro white BW (SPAdes) (version 2) | ecosystem: Host-associated > Plants > Roots > Nodule | place: USA... | reverse complement strand
TTTTTAATAAACTGACTTCCCTTACTATTTCTTTTTATGAATTTTATTTTAAAACCTTATTTATTGAATATAATGGAACCAAAGTCTCTTTTTTTTTATTTTTTAAATGACAATAATATAATAAAACTAGATAACACACCCTTTTATTTTAATTTTTGTATTGTTTTATAATCTGAAATAATTTACTTGTCCGGACGAAATTGGGTGTTGACAGTGTGGATGATATAATTTTGGTAGAAAATGATAAAGAAGAAATTGATCGAATCAAACAAGCTTTGAATAAAACATTCAAGATCAAAGATCTTGGAGACTTAAGATATTTTCTAATGATGAATCAAAGGCGATATGCACTTGAATTGTTAAAAGATGGAGGTCTTTTAGAATGCAAACCTGCAATCACGCCTTTCACTGACATAACCTTTTCTGTTCAACATCTTTCTCAATTTCTTTATAAGCCTACAATTGCTCACTATAATGCAGTAATTATAATTCTCAGATAAAAGGACTCATCTATTTACTTCCCATTTTCAACACAGAGCAACTAGTATACATCTATAACAAAACCTTATATTTTCAATCTTTCAAAAATATTTATTCCAAGCTGAGTCTCATCAATATTTGCTCACCAATTTTACAAGAAGTGGAGATGGATACAAGACTTCTCGAAAAAAACTAATATTAATTATATAATTTTATTTTTATAACATTTATAACAAGATTAAATTATCATCAATTTTGTTTATTATTATTAAATTGTAATATTTTTATTTTTTCTTTTTTTATTTAACTATATCTAAAATGGATACATTACTTATTTTTTATCAATATAAAAAATATTTTTATTTTTATTTTTATTTCTCTCTTTATTTTATAATATAATATTTATTTCATAATAATTTTTTATCTTTATGATAAATGCTTCTTTAGAATTAGCTTTCATGTCTTTTCATCATGCTCTTGTCTTTCGACTTGGAGGCGGAGCATTAGGATTTGATAGTACTAGTTCTCATAGAGCTTACATATTCATCACAACTAGAAATGTGATATTTGCTGCCACCCGACTAAATTTGATAGGACCCCTTGGTCAGCACTGTTGCAGCATCAGATTGATTTTATTGCGGAAGTTATATTAGAAAAATGGATGAATCGTGTGGTTGAGGAAGCATGCCAAACTATTCCTCTGCTAGACACTGTGCAGGGTTGGCATGGTTTCTTGTTTTCAAAATTCCTTTCATCTTAGAAGGCAAATTGTGAATATTGCATTTCATATTTTGAATAAGTCTATGTATCAGTTATGTCATGTGCTTAAGGTTTCCTGTTTTAAATATCTTCAGTGTTAACCACGCTTCACTTTGCTGTGTATTATGTGTATCTCTCTGTGAACTATTTGTTAGTTAGTAATTATCATTTATGCGTGACGCAAGACTGCTTTTTTTTTTTTTTTTTGTTTTTTTTTTTTTTTTTTTTTTTTTTTTTTTTTTTTTTTTTTTTTTTTTTTTTTTTTTTTTTTTGGCTTAAATGTAATTGTATTAAACATTCCTTTTTGCTTACATGTTTTGTATTTTTTAAGAACTTAAGTATAATCATTAGTGTCAAATCTCTACCGTAAATCTTTCTTGATAAATGAAAATGAAAAAATTGATTATTTTCACTTAAGAAATAACAATTATTTTGAAAACTTTAATTATTAAAACTAGAACACATATGTTATCTTTTAGTGAACCAAAGAATAACAATTGAATTAAGTTTAACAAATTTCATATTGGTAAGTATATTTCTATTTGTAGAATTATTATTGAAATTAATGCACTTCAAATATTCCTCAACTAACCATTAAGTTACAACTCTTGTGAAATCCATCTTGTATTTGAGCCTTACAAAATTGTGAATAATAGTATTCTCTAAATCACAAAATATAATTCATGAAAGTAAATAATTGAAGTTCAAATCCATATATAATTTACAATATTTTAATATTATACCAATAAATTTTATTTTATGAGTTTTTCTTTTTTGCAAAATAATAACTTTAAGACTTATTCATTTCTTTCTTTTTAAATATATTTTATTCTTAGCTTTTTAGTTTTTTCTATAAAGATAATAACATTCTTTAATCTTTTTGGATAAATAATAATTTTTCATAATCTTTACTGTAAAAAAATATAATTTTTTTAAGATAAAATATTTAATAATATTCATATTTTATAATTTTTTTCATAATCATGATTTGTTTTTAAATTATAAATAATTGTATTTACAAGTAATTATTATTGATCTTTTATATTAATTTAATTATAAATTTGAGAATTAAATATTATCTATTATTATTTACCATCGGCAAAATAAACTTTTATAGGGATTAATTGTTTGGGTTTAAGGCATAAAAATAGTTGTATATTTCTGTCCCTTATTTTTATGCTAATTCTTCTCATCACATATGTTAGTATCATATGAAGTTAATAATTAAAACTGTAATTTAAAAAAATTATAATAGGTTTATCTTTTCTTTTAATATATTTTTCATTAACGTTTCGATAATTTATTATCAATGAGAAAAATATTTTAAAATATGTAATTATAAATATTTATATAATTTATGTTTTGTATACCTTTTCGGAATATAAATAAACATCTTTTGAAATAAATTTATTAAAGTAATTTTATTCTATCAATAAATACATTACTCTCATTTATTGCAAAAATAAATATTGATAATTTTTTTTGGGAATGAATTAGGTACAAATATTAATGTTTAATGAAAATTGAGAACATGACTAAAATAATTTTTTTTAAAAAGAATTACTAGTATATATAACCTTTTTTTAAAATTATCTTTAAATATAACTATTATTTTCTAAATATAAAATGACGTGTCCTTAAGTTTTTTTTTAATATTTCTTATATTGAAAAAATAAAAAAGGATAAATAAATTTTTTATAATTTTTAATTGAAATATTTAGTGATTAGTTATTTTTTAGAATTTTAGAAAATATTGTTATCTCTTATATCTATACTATTATATGAAGAAGATATATCTTTTTAACCACTTTAAGTGTCATATTTTTATTTTACAATTTCATCTTTTAAGGATGATTTTTTTCTTACCATCTCTATATTTCCAAATATAAGCTACATAAGGTTGACATATTTTTAAAACATTTCAATATATATATATAATTATAAAATTAAATATGTTTTTATATTATATTTATTAATAGTTATTAATACAATAAGCTTTTTAACTAATTATAAGAAAAATGTTAACAAACTTATATGGTAAATAAACTCATAATTATATCATTAATCTTACTAAATACATTTAAAAGTACAAGGAATAAACTCATTATATATTCAAACATTATATATGTTATAATAACACTTTATAATGTTTATAACTTAAAGTGTTTTAGTAACCTATGATATGTTTTTGTTGAATAAATACGACTTCTTTTTATGTATTCTTTTATCAATTTATTCATTTTACTTTAAGTATAATTTTACTTTAAGTATATTTGGTAAAAGTAATAAAAGTATTAGTTTATACATTTTAATTTTGAAGTCCGATGTCTTAAAAATTGAATCTCTTAAAAGTTTAGAAATATTAAAAGGAATATTTAAAATAAACAATTTAACTAATATTTATACAAATAATATATTTTAAATAACGATTATTTGAACTAAAAAATGATTATTGTAAATCAATGTTTTCATAACAATTAAAATATATTCAATTTGTATTTTATTGTATATACCAAAGATAAGGCGGGTAACCTTAATTGAAGTTTGATATTGAGCTATTTTTATGTATATTCAAAATTTCTAATAAAAAATTAAATATTAAAATACATTATTATAATAAAAATATATTTTTTTTCACAAAAATGTTTTGTACTATAAAAAAAACTGCTGCAAAGTTAAGATTTTTGTTAGGTTAAATATCGAAAATCTCTCCACAGCTAATAATATATAAGATCTCAATAAGTGAATTTTAAACCTAACTCAACCTTACAAACCGAGATACTGTCTCATGTCGAGACTGCTCAATTCATGCGTACCTTACAAACCGAGATACTCCCTCATGTCGAGATTGCTCAACTCGTGTTGTGACTATATTGTTTAAGGGTGATCCGATAACGGTCCAATAGCAAGTAGTCCAACAACTGTGTTAGGATAAACTCTGATACCATCTTAAGAAGTGGAATTTAAGTCTAACTCAACCTTCCAAACCGGCTTGTAAGATAAGGTTTGTACCACATTATAAACTATTGAAAGGCCTCATCTCTAGTGGATGTGGGATCTCCAATACACCATCTCAGGCTGAGACTGGTCAAATCGTGTGTAAGACTATATTGTTTAAAGGTGGTCCTATAGCGGCCCAATAACGGGTGGTCCCAAGATCCGTGCTAAGATAGACTCTGATACCATCTCAAGAAATGGTATTTAAACCTAACTCAACCTTACAAATCGACTTATAAAGTAAGATTTATACTTATTTATAAACTATTAAAAGACATCATTTTTAAATGTGAGATCTCCAAGAAAAGATGATATCAAGTTCAATAAAATTAAACAAAACTTTGTCTCTATTATTATTTTACATTAACTTAATTATTAAAACAATTACATTAATATTTTTATATGTTTCATTATCTCTTTAATAGTTTGAAGAATATTACATTATATTACTGCAAATATTTCATATATATCAACTACATTTCTATAATTTATTAAATATTAGGTATAAATAGTATAATTCATTTTTAATAATATATTTAAAATCAGTTCCTTAAACAAAATATTATATATAAGTCTTAACAAATTACATTAAAAATAACTAGTGTAGTTCTTTAATCAAAATTAATTAGGACAATTATCATAAATTTTAATAAAGTAAACAACAATTTGACACAATTAATGATAACATTTTAAAATAAAAGTAATTTCTCTAATATATTTTTCTATTATTTTCTTTTTTAAATTAATTCTTATTTGACATCTTTTACAAAATGTTTCAATTATTTTCATGTAATTTTATCATTTATTATAAAATTTAATTTTTTATTTATTAATAAAATATACTTCACTTTGCGTTATCCAAATCTACGGAACTTTAAAAAATATAATAAAAAAGTTTTATTGTGCGTCGGTTACAGCTGTAATCAGCACATACATAAAAGTAAAAAAATATACATATTAGCGTTGGTTGGAAAATATGTTCTTTTGTTTAATTAAATTTTTTCTTTATGTTATGTTATATTTTTTAATATTTTTTTATTGTACATGACATTTTCCTGTAAGTCTATTTGATATGGGATAGTGATATTTTAATATTTTATTTATTTTTAATACCATTTAACATTAATATATATTATTATTTTATTTATATATAATATTTTATTAATAAAATATTATATCAAATAGGAGTATAAATAAATATTGGTTTGAAACTAGCATTTTCCTTTGACATAAACTGATATACTATTAGTCCACCCAACTCGTTAAAGAAAATAGTGTCAACTCCTTATCAGTCGGGCCAACAACAGATAGACACTTCATTTCTTTCTTTTCCTTCATCTACATTTCTTTGTCAAAAACATAATGCTGTTTAATTCAACATAGAAAAATAGAAATAAAAATGAAAAAACTTATTCTTGAATCGTGACGAGCTCAAAGCATTCAAAATCTGTCCTGCAAATAAAATTGAAAAAAAAAAATCTGACTGAATTAATGAACTATGCATACACATGATTTTGTGAGATAAAGAAAGTCATATACACAAGGGCGCTCAAGCTTAGACTCAGTGATAATAAACCATGTTGCAATTGGCAACCTTTGAAAATTTCCACTACTTGAAAAGTTTTCTTCTTTTTCTCATCCTCTTTCTCCTTCCAATAAACTTAGCTCAGCCATTTTCATTCGGCATAACTAACTTCAACGACAGTGAAAGTGCAAGCATCGTTGGATACGCAGGCGTAGCCAAGGTTGAGAACGGATCTGTAGTGCTCAATCCACTCACCGACAATGGAAATGGAAGAGCCATCTATGGCCAACCTCTACGCCTCAAAAACTCTTCTAACGGACATGTCACTGATTTTTCAACTCGTTTTTCATTCACTATCGACGTACCTTCAGGAGCCACCTACGGTGACGGCTTTGCCTTCTACTTGGCACCCCTTGCCAACCAGATTCCGACCACCAATGATGATGGCTACCGTCTCGGCCTATACGATGACACCCAAAATAACCTCCTTGCTGTCGAATTTGACACTTATGTAAACGAGTTAGACCCACCAATGCAACATGTAGGGATCAACAATAACTCTGTGGCATCTCTCAATTATACCAAGTTTGATATTGAGAGCAACACAGGGAAGATGGGGCATGCGTTGATAACTTATAATGCTTCTGACAAACTCCTCGCTGTTTCCTGGTTCTTTGATGGAGCTACTTCTGCTTCTACTCCTACCAATTATCTTTCCTACAAGATTGACTTGAGGGCAATTTTACCCGAGTGGGTCAATGTTGGGTTTTCGGGTTCAACTGGATCGTTCACTGAGAAAAATGTGATCCATTCCTGGGAGGTCAGTTCAAGCCTAGATCTAAATTTTACGCATGGAGGGGAAAACAAAGAAAATGGCATCGCAACTAAATGCAAGGTTCAGGTCAAAGTAGTAGTTGTTACAGTGATTTGTTCTATTGTTTTTGTGATCGTGGTTGTTAGTATTTCTTGGTTGACCATAAAAAAGAGAAGAACCGAGGATGGTTTTGGTTTCGATAGAGAAGTTATGCCTAGAAGGTTTGGTTATGGCGAAATAGTTTCAGCCACCAACGGGTTTGCAGATGATAGAAGGCTGGGAGAAGGAGGCTCTGGAGAAGTTTACAAAGGGTTTCTGAGTGATGTAGGGCGCGTGGTTGCCGTGAAAAGGATTTTTTCTGATGTTGAAGATTCTGAGAGAATATTTAGAAACGAGGTGAAGATTTTAAGTCGCCTTATACATAGAAACCTTGTGCAATTCATGGGGTGGTGCCACGAGCAAGGGGAGTTGTTACTGGTTTTTGAGTACATGAATAATGGAAGCCTTGACAATCATCTGTTTGGGAAGAGAAGAAGTTTGACATGGGATGTGAGATACAAGATAGCATTAGGTGTGGCTAGAGCACTTCGTTATCTTCATGAAGACGCGGAGCACTGTGTTCTTCACAGGGATATAAAGTCAGCTAATGTTTTGTTAGACACAGATTTCAATACAAAGATTAGTGATTTTGGGATAGCAAAGTTGGTGGATCCAAGATTGAGGACTCAGAGGACAAGGGTGGTGGGGACATATGGGTACCTAGCTCCAGAATATATAAACGAAGGGAGGGTTAGCAAAGAATCAGACATGTACAGTTTTGGGGTTTTGGCTTTGGAGATAGCATGTGGAAGGAGGACTCACCAGGATGGGGAATATAATCATGTGCCATTGACGAAATGGGTATGGAAAAATTGTGTGGATGGGAAGATTTTGAATGCTGCTGATGAGGAACTGAAGATGGATTTTCATGTAAATGAAATGAAATGCTTGCTCACTGTGGGAATATGGTGTACCCTCCAAGACCACAGGGAAAGGCCAACCTCAGAACAGGTTATAAATGTTCTTAAACAAGAAGTGCCATTGCCTTTGTTATCTGCAAAACTCTCTGATCATGGGCCACCGGATTCCTTTGAATCGTCATCCACAAAAGCATAAATCCTCCCATTTCAAATCTTTAGTTATTTCAAGAATCACTCCTCCGAAAAAGATGTCACGAATAAGAGGTGGTTCAGAGGAGCAAGTTTCATGAATTTCTGCAAAATAAATTGTCACTTATATATTCAGATTATTCTTAATACTTTTTAGGTTTCAGTAATCTCTGTATTGTTGCAAAATGTTGCAAAAAAGGAGATACTAGCGGTAGTCACTTGTGTACCTCTCACCATTAGATTTATAAAAAGAAAATGTACATAATAGCCTTCAATAATTAATGTAATTGGCATGTATTGATAAACATGTAGCTTCAATAGCCTTCAATGCTTTCTAAAAAGACACTAGTATATTTATATTTACTATATATATTTTCTTTCAAGACCAACTCTTATATACCATATCAACACATGCTTTATATAAATAAACCGTTTTAGTATTATACTTTTAATCTATCACAAGCTCTCATCCAAGGTTATTAATTTAAACTAATTTAAACTTTAAGTCATTATATTGATTTTTACTTATCTCAAGTCAACTTATGTTTATTTGCTATCTAGCCTTTCATCATTTATACATATTCGATCAGGTATACATGCGTGTTTGTCAAAGCTATTTTGCATTTTCCATTTTCATGGCTATATTACCTGGTTCCTCTTCTTAAGTTTTTGTAATGTAGCTTGGAAGGTTAAGGTTTGTTTATATATGCTTTTGATGCAACTTTTTGGGCACATATATCTGTCATAATAAGAAAAGTTTGCAATTGCAGTTTTGTTTTTAATCCAAGCCCACACTTTCAACTGTGTAGTCGCAAGGTACTTGTATACCTCTAAAAACATATCTTTGGTTGACATACTATTTAGATATATCCTCCATATAAAATTTTTATATTTGGGATTGCATTTATCTTCCAAATTCAATCCAACATTTCACTATTTCTCCAAAGGTATGCTCTAAAAATGTTGATATGCAAATTTAAATGTATATTTCTATTCATTCTCCTTTAAAGTCAAGAATCTTGATCTGTCTTTTTTAGGGTTTTGTTTGATAGATTTGTTATGAGTGTGGAATTCAGAGGTAATTCTTACTCAAACCATTTTCTCCTCTATCTCAAATTTCATTTCTACTCTTTTTATTCCATTTTTCCATTTCTGAGATATTATGGCTTGGTTAGATATAGAATTATTGTATAATCTGAAATTTTTCAACAAACAAGTGGTTTACCTCCATTCATACATCATCTCAAAATATAATATTTGTTCTCTTTTCTAGGTCCAGTCATTGTCAAACCATCTTTGTCAAGATCCTGACCCACATACTTTCTTCAAGTCTTTCTATTATTTTCACGATATCTAATATTTAGATTCTAATATATCCTTCTAATAGTTTTTTTAACTTCAATATAAATATCTCCACATCCATTGTCCGAGAAGTATGTCATTATATCATTCTATATCCTTTACATCTAACTCCTTATTCTTATATTGTACATATGGTTAACTATTTTACTCATCATATTTTCTTCTCATGTGATCCTTGTAAGATTGTATTAGTAACAACAAGAATATATTTTAATATATACTTAAAAGGTTGTATTAGTAATAGCAAGAATTATAAAAACAGTATATAAGTGATTTTTGACAATCATAAACATAAAAAGTCATTCTTTGGAAAAATTGTTTTTGCACCCTATAAATTCAAAACTGGATTGAAAGTATGCAAACATAAATTTATGTTATCCAGAGTAATTGTTTTAAAATTTCTTCTTCCAAATTAGTGGTTTAATTATTATAATTTTAGCATTAAATTTTGTGATTACGTGAGAAAAGTTTAGTTTACTTGAAAATCTCCTTCTAAACATACCCTCTAACAAAGTTTAAGTTTGGTATTGTAATAAGTGCCAAATAATAATAGATTTGGGATATATTTGAACTCTTATATTTATTTTATTATGTATTAATAGTAGTTTCTATTTTTTATAGTTGTTTTACTGTGAATTTACAATTTGTTTTGTTTTTGTTCGTTTTTGCAGGAAAAAGAAAGATTTTGACCTAATTGAAAATCAAGACTTTTTTTCAAGCAAAACATCTACTCTCTTAAGCAAGAGCTAATCACTCAAGCAGTGTAAACACAAACCTCTCTCTTAAACAATGTTCAAGAGAACTCAAGCAAGAGACACTTAGTTGTATTCTTAAATTTTTAAATATTACTTGTCATCATTATTGTTGCTATTTGACCTAACAAATGTGTTGCAAAGAAAAAACTTAACTTAAAATATTATAAATTTAATAGGCTAGACAACTCTGAACTCTTTTCATTTCTTTTGTTCTTGTGTTCTGTTTAAAACCATGAATGACTAAATATTTTATTTTTAGAGATTGATGTAACTACTGGCTCATCATTTATCTTTTTTGTTCTAATATTATTTAGTTATTCAATTCATTATTTCTACGTATTCTTAATGCTGAATGTTGAAAAATCCTATTTTTAAATTAAGATTTAGGTAAGAAATATGATAAAATCTACAACTTAAAATAAGAATAGAAACTCTCAAGTCATTTATAAATCTTTAATTCTAATGTTAATTTCTTAACAAATCTTGTCATTTATATGATCTTCCATGAGTGACATGAAGAATAAGTTAGATTGTTTAATTAACTACATAATTAAATATGTTAATCTTTATATAAAAAGAATTACATAAAAAGATAATGAAATCAATTTTTGATAGTTCCTTACAATTTTTTTTTTCCATTATCTATATTTTATTAATTTGAGTAATTTGAATAATCTTTGCTCTTTTATTTCAAAAACTTAAGGATTACAAGTATTTGTTTTTCGAAATTAGGTGAAATATATGTTTCATTATAACTTAATATAAGAAGTTACATTTTTCTTTTTTATTTGTTCTATGTCTCTCTTCCCGATCTTTTGGTAGTGTTTGATAGTGAGAATTATGTTTATTTCATACGATGTGCTGGAACAAAATATAAAGAATGAAGATAAATTGGGAAGTGTAGTTAAAGGGAAGTTTGAAAATTATTCAGCATGCAACATTTCATAGCAGCAACTAATCTGCACAATTGAAGGTGGAAAGTTGTTGCAAATTTGTTTTATGCAGAATTGATTACTGTGCTTGATGAATGCAACTGGTTAATATATAGATAAAGTCTCTTGTACAATAGTCAAGTCTTTGAACATGTGGAAGGTTATTTTAGTCTATATTGACAAGGGTTTGCGCCTACCATGACTCAGAAGGTTTTATAAAGGCCGAGTGAGACTGCATGTCATATTTACTATCGTGATCATTTTCTCTAAGCTCGTGTTTATACCACTTGCGTGCTACTTTTCTTTTAGGTCAGTGATTGGATTCACGAATGGATGAGAGAAAGTGACATTCGAGAGTGAAATTATTGATAAATTTGATGGATGTGATAAAAAAAATTAAATGAGTAATATAATAAATTATATAAATAATATTGATTCAATTTTTAAAAAAATAGGTATCAATTAATATTTAAAAAGAATTAATTTATTAATTTAAAAAATATTTTAAATTCTTTTATTGATAACTTTTCATAACTAAAGAATAATTAAATTCTAACTATAATTTTATATTTTTATATATTTTAATTTTTTTGTTAATATTTATTTTACAAGGAAACAAAATGAAAATGACTAATGAAATTAATATTCAATTAAAATTAACTTTATTTCTATTAAAAAAAATCAGAGTCAATGAAAATGTTAAGATCAGTCTCAATGAATAAAAGTACTAATTATTTATATATATATATATATATATATATATATATATATATATATATATATATATATATATATATATATATATATATATATATATATAT
>Ga0209489_109750_pt1 | contig 11593 bp, 3 predicted proteins | sample SiratrowhiteBW_FD_187527 | JGI IMG/M metagenome (GOLD analysis project Ga0209489, IMG submission 187527) | Root nodule microbial communities of legume samples collected from California, USA - Siratro white BW (SPAdes) (version 2) | ecosystem: Host-associated > Plants > Roots > Nodule | place: USA... | reverse complement strand
ATATATATATATATATAAATATATATATATATATATATATATATATATTATGGTTCGTGGGAACACCCGTTGGTTCTGTGTACTCCACACCTCACCCGCCAAATCACCTGTTGCGAAAATTAGTTGTGAATTAGAAGAAAAAAATGAGAATAAAAAAAAAGATGGGACCATACGTGTTTGGTTAATATAATATTTTATATCAAATAGAACTACTTGAGTTTATTAACCAAAATATATACGAGGTGTCGTCATTAATTGGGATGTGAACCCAAAAAAATAATATACAATTCTGTTGATATTGTTTATTACTAGTAAATATCTTTTACTATACATGAATGCTTTTATTAGTAAAACACAATTGGCATTTATAATATCATTATAATGGTCTTTAAAAATGAAAAGTATATCTTCAAGGGTAGTTTGTTAATAGTTTTAGTTTAAAATTCAAAAAATGATATGACTTAATTAATAACGTTAATATAAAATTAAGAATTAACTTGGCAATAAATAGTTAAGCTTATGAATTGATTGGTTGCTTTAGAGATTTACTTTGAATCTTTTTAATTTTACAATGATTGTGTTTTACATTGTCCATGGTCAAAATAATATTTTACGTTATTTTTTAATAATGTAAATGGTACATTTAGTTTTCAAATATTAATTGTTTATTTTAACCTTCATATCTTAAAACCAAAATTTTAATTCCTTTATTTAAATGGCTTAACTTTACTAAAAATCACATTGTTATAAGTTTTTAAATATCTCTAACAAAAAATTAATTATAAGAGCTATTTATATGTTACTATATATATAAAATTATAATTTAAATATGTTTTATATATTCATTTTGTTTTACTCATTTTCTATATCTACGTGTTTTGTTTTCAAAAATTATATTTTAACATTGTTTTTAAAGATACCCGTTTGACATTGTGACATGGCAAAAACAGAAGAATATTTTAATGAGTTATGGGACTTACGTAATTATGAATTTCCTTTGAAATATACGACAGTCGCGTCCAAGTAGTTTCTTCTATTTTGATATATGGTGGTTTGCTGATAAGTACTTTTGAACTTGTCAAAGTGGAAGTACTTCTCGGAAATTATGAGATTCTTTTAAAATGTGTGACACCCACGTCTAGGTAGTTTTCTGTTTTGGTATATGGTTTGCTGATAAAGATTTTTGAACTCATGTTACAAATATGGAAAGTACGAACCTCAAGTGTTCATGTTGCTCTCATTTTGAAAAAATATAGTCTAGGTGGTTTTATATGTTTTGATATGTGATTTGGTGATAAATACTTTTGAACTCGTCTAATAGATATGAAAAATAAGAACCTTGTGTGTTCATGTTTCCTTTCATTTTGAAAAATAATATAGTTATAACGTTATGGAAAGTAAGAGTTTTCAAGTGGTTTCCTCTATTTTGACATGTGGCTTACTTATAAGTATTTTTAAAACTCGAGTGAGAAAAGAGAAGCTGATATGAACACGTAGCACACACATAAGTAAATAATTTTACTTTTTTTTTGTCATGTACTAGTGTCAAATGAGTGTAATGACACTTAAGGGTATCAAAGTATCATGGTCCTTTGTTTTCAGAAATAATTAATAATGTTTCATTTACTATGTTAACCAGTGGTTTAATAATAATTTGTAATCAAAAATTGAAGATAATTAACTTTTTTTATTTTATTTATATCCATTTAAGTAGTTATATGTATATGGGGTTACATATAAATAAAGATGAAAATTTTATTAATAAATTAAAGGAGAAATGACATTTGTTAAAGAAAACTAAACTATTTAGGTATGATACAGGTTGAAAAAATGAATATTGATTTAGAAGAAGCATAAATTGATAACTTCATGCTTGGATATAAATATGATATCTTGTGAAAGAACCAATACAAACATGTATACAAGTTGCAAATTTTTCAATCATTTGGTTTTTTATTCTTGAATTACATTGTCTATGTTGAATAATATGAAAACTAATATTAGGGATTTTGGTACTTTTGAGTTAATGTCATTCTTTATTCATACCAATCCATGTAAACAGTTAAAGGTAATTAGAATGATGCATTTAGGTGCACAATTGAAGAACAAGTGGACAAATGTTTACATATAATAGGACATAAAGTTAAAAGTCAAAGTATTTCATTCTTCTTTCCATCCATCTAGAGAAATTGTTAGTTATTACCATAATTTGTTGAATGTGATAATTATGTTGGAAGGATAATTTTTAGATCAACCATTAAGAAACGATATTCAACCATATATCCTCAATAATAGCATTTTTTATCCATATTTTAAGGAATTTCAACCTTAAGCCTTCCCTAAAATTGATGTATTTTATTATGAATTATTATGAGATCACTTTAGGATTGTATATGTGTCATTGATGGAACCCATGTACAAGTTAAGGTGTTGTGTTCAGATATCATTCGCTTTCAAGAAAAAAAACTTGCCTAATGCAAAAAGTCATTGCAGCTGATGATTTTGACATAAATTCACATTGTCCTTATTTGTGGAAATGAACAACATCTAACTCAAGGATATTGGAGATGTTCTTATTAGAAATGATTTATTGATCATATCTTAATGTGAGTTAATTTGGATTTGGTATAAGTCATTTCTTTTGATATAACTATCAAATTTTAATGAATATAACTTTAATGTCTGTAAGAAAGTATTACCTTATGGATGCTAAATTTATGTTAAAAGGGCAAATTATTATAATATATCAAGGTGTTAAATGTCACCTTAAAAAGTATTCCTATAGAGGTCAACAAACCCTACAAGAATTGTTTTCATTCAACACATAGAAATGTCATTAAAAAAAATGTTCTCTATCATAACTAGTGAAAAATCATTAATATTAGATGACGAGGAATATAATTATTCTATTACATCAATCAAATAACTTATTTATTTTTACTTTCCACTCTCTTTCCTTTGATCCAAAGTATCTTTCTCTATATTTTCCAACTTCCAACTTTATTATCTTCTTTTTACTACAATGTGAAAACAAAAATTAATGAAACAAATTATTAATAAAAACATAACCCTTTTACTACATGAGTATAGAAAGTGATGTCATATATTAGAGAGAATTAACTTATCATATCTAAATTTGAGCTAATTTAGATTTGGTATAAATCATGTCTTTTGACATAGTTATCAAATTCTAATGAATATAATTTTAATGTTTGTAAGAAAGTATTACCTTAAGAATGTTAGATGTATTTTAGAACGACAAATTATTATATTGTATCAATGTGTTAGATACCACCTTGAATGTATTTCTATAGACATTACCAAACCCGCAAAAATTGATTTCATTCGACAAAAAGAATGTCATTAAGAAAACATTAGGAATGGTGAAGAGGTATTCATTATCATAATTAGAGAAAAAGAACTATTTTTAGATAAGAAGGAATATAATTCTATTACATCAATCAAATAATTTATATATATTTACTTTTCACTCTTTTTCCTTTGATTTAAACAACTAGAAATTTTTTATATGTTTTAACTTTATTTCATTTTTTTTTTCTATTCCATTGTCAAAACAAAATATTAATGAAACAAATTATTAATAAAATATAACTTTTTTACTACATGAGTATAGAAAGAGCTATCATATATTAGAGAAAATTTATTATCATACCTAATAGTAAATTTGGATCACAAGAGGATTTGCTATGACAGATACAATGTAACGAAAGTTAGAAAAATGAGAAATAAAATATTATTAAAAGGTGAAAAACAAGACAAAAATTTTATTGTACACTTTCTCTTCTATCAAGCGACAATTTAGAGAGAAACCGTCGTTTTAAAACGTTTTTAAATTATTTTATCAATCACACACATTACATCCTTCAAAAACTTTTATAAATTTTCTTCTCAAGTCTTATTATCTTTCCTGAATCCAAACAACCTAACTTTTCATACAATTTCATTTTAAATAAACTCAAATCCATTCTCTAATCCATATAAAACCTAAAGGAAAATTAATTTAAATTTATTACAAGTCATGTCTTTTGATATTTTTATGAAATTTTAATAAATATAACTTTAATATTTGTAAGAAAATATTACCTTAAAAATGCTAAATCTGTATTTAAAGTACAAATTATTATACTCTATCAAGGTGTTAAATTTCATCTTAAAGAATATTCCTGTAGAGATCAACAAATCTGTAATTTTTTTTTCATTCAACACAGAATGCTATTAAAAAAATTGCTAAAAAATTAATCCTATCATAAACTAGTGAAATTAATTAAATTACTTATTTATTTTTATTTTTATTTTTTTCTTTAATTCAAACAATTTTTTTCTTTTCTATATTTTTCAACTTTATTTTCTTTTCTACTCCGTTGTTAAAAACAAAATATTAATGAAACAAATTAGTAATGAACAATAACCTTTTAATACACGAGTATAACTATCATATATTATGAAATTAATGTAGCTGATAATATATTATGACATATCTTTAGTATTCAAACAATTTTTTCAGAGAAAATTTATATCTTATATTTATTTTAGTTGAAAAAGTACAAAAAATTTACATTGAAGAATTAAATACTTCAAAAATACATAGAGAATAACTGAGTATTTTTTTTTTCGATTTTTAGAATAATTTTAGTATCTTTGCGCACACATACGAGAGTATGTTACTAATTATAACAATATAAGTAATCTATGACTATTATAATTTAGGTTAAATTTGGTGAAAAGTAGTTTGAAGATAATTAATTTTGCTTTTTCTTAAAAAAACAGATGTTGATATGTATGGAGTTAAAACTTAAAAAATTGTTGAAATACAATGATAAGTTACAAATTTTCTTATAAAAACAAATCTTATTTTTCAGAAGAAACGATCTTGAAAATTTGAAGTATTGTCCTAAATAAATAGCGGAAATGGTAAACAACATTTTTAGGATGAAAAAAGTTGAAATCAGAAACTACAATCATTCCAACATTCAAGACCACCATTTAAGGCTGGAGCAAAATGTGACTGCAAGCAATGATGAACTAACTCAGATGAACAAGCAATTACTTTAATTTAATTTGAATGGATAATAGGTTATTATTTTCACTATGAAGTCAACAAGTATTTACATTTTGAATCATTCCAGCACAAACTGACGATCAAACACAGAATGGAATTTGAAGTAAAAATTATCTATGACTAAAGGGAAATCAGAAGTGCTGAGAATAAGACATTGAAGTACAGGATCTGGCACCATGAGAGGCAAATTATCAATGTACATGGGCAACCTAATCAAATTCTACAGCTGATCACAGATTCAAATTCATTAGGTAAAAATCATTAGCGCTGAGGATAAGACATAAGTGAAGGATCTGACAAAATCAGAGGCAACTTGTCAACATACGTAAATAGTCTTTTTAGATTCTCCTTGTTGATTGAAGCCAAGTCATTTATCTCATTGTTGTTCAAGTAGATCCAAAGGTCACCAGAATTTACTCTTTGAAGACTGTCCCGACAGAAAGGGCAAGACTGAGATCTTGAATGCCTAAAAAGCAAGAAAAACTTAATCCTTGAAATGTAAACAATGTCAGCAAGCAACACTGTCAAAGAGTTCATCACATTTCAAAAAGACCATTTAGCATGACTCAAGCCTTATATTTCTTCTCACTTAAAAAATCTTATCAGGATGAATCTGTTGTACCACCAACAGAATAGACGATAAATCTTTTCTACTTCTTGACTGATGGTAGATCATTTGTTTATATTGTTCTACACTAAGCCAAATATCAATACAATTAGTCCAGTTCTGTTGTATCCTACAACTACATGTTCCTGGTATCAAGCAATATCTATTGAATTGCAATTCCAGATGTTCAAGACCATAAACTGTTTTAATTTTTTTATTACTATTTTACCATTAGAACTTGTAAATATTTTCTTCATCAATGATTTTGACTGTAGTTAGCTTGTTTAAGAGGGTTGGATGATGTTTTTGTTGAAGTTGTTTTGCCTTTTTACTTAATGTGCTGCTACAATTTCACTTCTCGTATTATGGTTGCAGTTCTTAATTATAAACTACTATTATTTGCCTTCCAAAAAAATGACTGAAGTTTGCGAAAGGTTTGGCAAACAATGTGGGAAACATATCATAATGTAACATAAATTACAATGTGCTCACCAATTCCTGTAGCATTTTATACACAACGTGTGGTTGCAATTTGGCAAGACAACCTTGTTGTTCATCTCCATGCAAATACCGCATTCTTCTTCTCTCTCAATATCCATTTCAGATAGTTTTCCTTTTCTTATATCTCTTGGCATGTACTTTGTAGCACATAAATCTTTCTGTTTTCTTTCTTCTACATCAGTGATTCCTCTGTGGAGTTGAAGTAAAGAGGGAAAGATCACACCTGTTGTTAAAGAGTATAAGTAAAAGCAATTATATCTGGAGTTTGAACCACTTTTCTAATGGAAAACAAAACCATCTAAGTGTTTCATAAAGGTATGACATGCTTTCAATTTTTTTTTTCAGGTTAAAAAGGAGTTTTACTTCATGGTGAGAGGAAGGAATGACAAAAAACAGTCAATTTTGAATTCAATCCCAAGGACATAAATTGCAGCATAAGCTAAAGCTAAACCTTAAGGGGACTTTGTGCCACATAGGCTTAAGCTCTCTGACCAACATTCACTTACCATAGAAATCCTTCAGACTGGTTTTTCTCTCATAAATGGACATGGTTGTCTTCCCATCCTCATATACCTGGGACAATTTCAACACTTTATTACATGCTTCACCAAAAAATGGAAGCATTGGTCAGCACTATCATATTTGATTTTGGACTTCAAGTTTAATTGAGATCCATGAGGGGCAGCAATTTCACCTTGTATATGAGAACTCTAAGCAATCCCAAGGCTCCAGCAAGATGACAGTCAGTCCACTGAACCAGAAAAAGGAAAAATTGAGCTGCTGGACTATAAGACAATCTCATCTGTAAGCATGCGCCATCACTTTCTCTTGGATAATCAGAAGCACTGTGCAGAAACAAGGTTTGCACAATGAATAAGTTAAAAGCAAACACGGGAAAAAATATGTTTTCTAAGAAAAAAGTACATCAACATCCAACACACCCAATTCGTGCCCGAACACCACACTCAAAATTGTAATAGCCACATAAAGGATCCATCCTGAATTCCCCACGTAAACTTATCTCATTTTAATGCGTCACAAGTCTCACACATTAGTGTTTTGACAGAAATTGATGTCTTCAATAGAAAAATAAAACTATAATTGAAAGCTACAATCGACAACAGCAACTTAGAGAGTCTGTACAAAAAGCATGTGTAACAGTGTAAGCTCATTTATTCAGAAAAAGTGAAAGGCAATGAACACTTGAATTTTGCATAAAAAGCATATACAATTAACAACTGGAAAACACTAATAATAATGAAGATACACTTCAAATCTTAAAGGGGTCAACGTATCCTTAAATTTTGCCCAAAAGCATCTACCGATGCTTTTCAAAACTGTGGCCATGTTTAGAAACAAGCTACTAGCTGATACCTTATAAATTTCAAATTGATAAACTAGTTAATAAATATAAAAAACATAACTATACAAGTGTATAAATAAAATTTTTGTTTTTAGACAAAATATATTATGATGCACTTGTAATTTTATATTTTTCAAAATAATTTAATCTTATTAAACTTCTTAGTATTTCTGTTTAATTTTCGAAAATTGCATATATATATATATATATATATATATATATATATATATATATATATATATATATATTTTCAATGTGGAGAATTCTTTTTCAAAATAATTTCATTTTTATTTATTTTCAAAATTTTAAATTTATTTTAATTTGAACTACTATTTTTTTAAACATATTATAACAAATATTACAATTAGTATAATAATCAAATAAACATTCGATATTCAGTATTTTAAACTTGAAACCATTCTCAACATCCTACTAGAAATATACAAGACAAATCTTAAATAATAGAAAAATATATTAAAATATAAAATATAATAAAAAATTAAACAAATTACAAAGTACGACCCTCTTAAGATAAAATACATCTAAATGTTTTACCAAATATGTTTTTTGATTACTTAAACTAGAAGGTTATAAGCTATTTACGTAATATCTAACTTTACCTTATCAAACAGACACTTTCTAGTTAACACCGTTAAGGAAAAAAGAAAAAAAGAATGAAATGACACACACTTAAATGGGCATGCGTGGCCAGTGTTCAATCTCGAAAATGACAAAAGCAAAACATACTTGAAAAACGAGTTGAAATAAATAGACATATAAGGCCAAAGAGAGGAGCCTCTTGGTGCTTTTAATATACATTATTCAACCAAATCCAAACTTTCCTTTGCTTCACCCTGATACGAATTCTTTGTATTGTGAACTTTCAACATTCGTTTGCATTTGGTGGAAATTTAATTTAAATAATAAAAAGCATAAACGAGTCAATTTAGTCCTGAAGTTGCATCTCCCTATCATATTAGTTTGTAAAACTAATAAAGAAAATCAAATAAGTCCCTAAAATTATTTAGGGTTGGTTTTGTTTAAGTTTCTCAAATTAACCTTTTTCTTCTATTTTCTTTAAATATCTTAAAAATGAATTAATTTTAATAACTTAAACGAAATCTTAAAATATTTAGAGATCTATAAAATTTTCTTTTTCTAATTTCAAGAACTAAATTTACCATTTACTAAAAAAACACGTAAATGACAAGCACACTCGCTATTTTCTCAAATTAAAAGAAACCAGAGTCCATAACTACACACCCACAAATTATCTCAAAAAAACTAAAAACAGAAAAAAAAAAAAAAAAAAAAAAACAAAAAAAAAAAAAAAAAAAACACAAATTCCATCTCTCGGATCCAATAATTCGCACGATCGAATCGTCAGTGAGTCTCAACAACTCTTTGTATCCCCTAATATCTTCTAAAAAAACTCTAATTTAAGATAAAACTTCAGTTACCAACTCCATCAAACTCCTAAATTTCTGAAACTAATCAAAACCAAAACAATTCAATTCCACAAACAAAAATAAAATCAAAACTATTAATAAATATTATTGCAGAGAGTGGAGGGTGAAGTGAATTACAGAGTATTGGCAAACAGAATGTCAGCTTCAAGAGCTTTGAGGGAATCCTTGAAGGACTTTCGCATCTCTGATACGCTATCACTGTTCCTTCTTCTTCTTCTTCACGATAGAGCAATTAACTCATTCACGTGATTGACGAAATACCTTCTCAGAAACTTGAACCGGTTCCTCTTATCCTCGCAAAATCCAAGGTCGTAGAAGAAATTAACGGAAGCAAATTTAAGAGGAAGAGAGACCGGAGCGAGGGAAAGAGGAAAAAAGGTTTGTGGGTTTTGGCTTGAAGCACACGTAATCACTTTATACATATCTCATCTTCACCATTTATTTTATTATTATCTGTGATGACCAAATTAAAAATCTTAGATTTGAAGAGGATATGATTAGGGTTTAATCAAATTATACCAAACTGTCAGTGGAATTTTAATCACGCTATTAATACAGATTATTTTATATTTTGTTACGTGGAAAGTTTTTCTTATTAATTCTACTTATAAGTGTTCCAAAAATAGAAATTAAACTTAACAAATTTACTTATAGAAAAATAAAGAATAAAGTATTAAGGTATTTATGTTGCAATTATTATTTTTTATTCTTCTAGGACCAGTCTGAAATTAGTAGTATTTCTGTTTTCTTAAATATTTTTTACATTTAACGTTTAATAGATGCGTTGATATATTAATTTTAATAGGATCACATGCATATCTTAAGATTATTATTATAATTATTATTTTTATTACACTATATATATGAATAGAAGATCTCATTAAAATGATCATAGAAAGTGTACTATACTTTTTTCCTTCTCAATCAATACAGGCACGATTATCCTTAAAAATAAAAAAAAGGTATTGATCTCAAATTCATGTGCTTATAAGTATAATTCATAATTTTCTAAAAAGTATGAAAATGTTAATTTGACGTAAATAAATATTTTCTTTCAGCTGCATAATCAAATGCTTATGATATAAAAAAATGGTAAATGAAATTACAAATAATTAAAAAATTAGGGAACTATAACTCTAGGAAAATAGTTTTTAAATAAATGATATTTTAAAATATAAAGAAAAATATTTGAACTAAGCCTGTTTTTAATTTACCATTTAATACATTGATAATGATAATTTGGGAACAAAAGATTATGTTAAATATTTGAAAAAATTGAGTTAAATATTAGGATAGGAGATTTGGTGAGAAATTACGGAAACGACACTATGGTTGACGTGGTGGATATTTATGGATAAATAAATGGGTAGCTGACGTAGTGTTAAATATGACCTTCCACATGGTTCTGGTTCTGTTTTTCCTTAGGTGGAGACCTAGTTTATCATGATCAAGAGCAACTACAAAGTGGGCCCATGTTCTTCACTGATAAAGTTATTAGATTAAACAATAAATTAAAAAATAAAACAGGAAAATAAAAATAATAAACCATAGTCCAGGTGGTATAAAATTTCAATACATCTGGCTTCTTCTAGACAGTTCTAATAGTACTAATGAAAATAATAATAATAATTAGAAGTATATCTATGACTGTTTAATTAAAATTAAAAAAAAACAGATATAATAAAATTATGTTTTAATTAATTCATAAAATGTATATAGTACATAAACTGAAATTTACAGAATTATTGCGAAAATAATCATAATTTTATATTATGAATAATGAATAAAAAAATAAAGCATAATTTTTTTTAAAGAAAATGGTAATCAGAATTAGTTCTGATAAGAAGAGATATATTAAACACGTTAAAATTAGGTAGTATTTAATTGTGAATATTTTAATATATAATAATAATTTACCTTTTATATTTATCATTATTATAATTTGATTTTGTATCAATTATAATTTAAAATCATATCTTTTTATATTCTATACATTGTTAAATATTGAAAATATTTTTAGTTAAAAGGTATACCAAATGAATAAATAATAATTAAGATATTCACTACAGTAATTTATTATGAGACGAGATGGAAAGTTTTATTCTCAAATAAATATATATATAAATTTTGTTGTAGTCCATATTTCTTTTAACTATAGCTCTTTAAATTAAAAGTACTTTGAACTTCATGAAAATATTTGGTGCTCTGGAACTTGGATTCTTTATATTTGATGTTGAGTAATTAGCTGGTTTTTCAAATCATACAGTATAAGTATAGTTGTGGAAGGAGAAACATTAATTGAGAACTACATAATGTATAATAATAATAATAATGTATATTATTGTGTTAAGGCAAATATATTACACGAAGAAATTCTTAATCAATTAAGTTTTCTCACTTAACATTTAGGTGTCGATCATAACAAATAAAATAATTTTGATTTGTTTAATATAATTTTTTTTAAAACACTACGTAATCTAATCTAGTCGGTTTATTAATTTATCAGTCTCACATTCTATTAAATAATTATATATATATATATATATATATATATATATATATTTTGTTTATAT
>Ga0209489_109749_pt1 | contig 11595 bp, 4 predicted proteins | sample SiratrowhiteBW_FD_187527 | JGI IMG/M metagenome (GOLD analysis project Ga0209489, IMG submission 187527) | Root nodule microbial communities of legume samples collected from California, USA - Siratro white BW (SPAdes) (version 2) | ecosystem: Host-associated > Plants > Roots > Nodule | place: USA... | reverse complement strand
TATATATATATATATATATATATATATATATAATTTTGTAGTTTTGCTGCTTGGAAAAACATTAAGTTATATAGTCTTAAACATTAAAGTGATTATGTTTATAAAAATATCCTTATAACCTATCTTAGACATTGTTTTGTTGAAAACACAATCTCAATGCATAATATTCATTCAATATTATCATATGTCATCATATGTAATTGTTTGGTCTAATAAGCGAAGACACAAATGCAACATACATATAAATCTATATCTGATAAGCTGGTGCTTAGACAAAGTATAATATTAGAGTGAGTTTATGAGCTATGTTAGAAATTACTCATATCATCTATAGTCAAAGAAAAGTATTTGATATTAATATTTTAAATTTATATTTGTTTCAAATAAAGTATACATATTGATATCATAAAACATGTACACCAATGATTTTTAAATTAAATTATATGTTGAAGTGAAAATTGGTATGTTAAAAGGAATATTTACTTTAGTTTAAAAATAATTTTGAAAGAGTCAAGTGAATAAAAAATTTCAAAATAAATATACTAAAATATAAAATATTAAAAATGTTTTCTTAAACCTTATAATTTCAATAATCATATTTGATATTATATTAAATTTTATATTTATATGTTTTTTTCAATGATACATCATAAACACTATTGTGAGATCCACTTGTTTGGTCTGATAATCTTAGATGCAAAAGGAAAATGCGCATATAAATATGCATCTAATAAGGTGGTTATTGAATAGAGTATAAGATATGTAATTTCGTCGAAAAACTCCATTTAACCAGTATAAGATGTTACTCTTGACACTTCTGTTAAAAAATGTAGCCTACCTTTTGAAATTATTTTCAAGTTACAAATATCAAAAAATTGTGACCATTAACTAATTACTTTAAAAGAAATATCCTCCAAATTGTGCTGTCAAAAGTATCTTTATTTCTATTGTGTGTCTTTAATCCTCTACTACCGAAAATTGACATATTGTAAAAAAATTAAAAAAAAATAGAAAAAGACATAAATCACCTCAATATTAATTTAAAATATGAAAAAATTTACTTTAATACTTTAAAAAAATACTCTGATTAGACGCAATCAATGTATGTTTCAAAAAAAAAAAATATCTGAAAACATGTGAAAAAAATTATTTTAATACTTCTAAAAAATAATAGTTAGATGCAACCAACGTATGCTTTCAGGAAAAAGATCTTCACTCCTGTAGTTTGTCTATAACTAAAAAGAGTGTTATATTTTCCAAAAATAATGGTCCAAAGCAACCTTTTTATCTTTTGAGAAGAAGGCTCCACTCTTATTGCTTGTCCACAAAAGAAGAATATAGGTTACAAAATGAAAACAAAAAGATGATATACAAAAAGATATATTATTGTTGGTGCTTCTTTTCGTCCTTGCTTTTTATTTATTTATTTTTTCTTGGTAATAGATATAGACAAAATACATATACAAACCTTCAAATAGAAGACATAGACTTGATGATTGAAAATGTCTAAAATAACACTAAAAGTAACACATGAATCTCAAGATAAATTATAATTGTAAATTTGCCTCGGGATCGTAAACATAACAATGCAAATATATTATCCACAGCATTTCACTATCTCTTGCACCGATCGAACATAGGTTAAAAAAAAACTTGAAAATAGAAGTAGATATCTTACAAAGAATAATTCTACATCAAGAATTCCTAATACAACAAGACCTTAAAATTCAAATTTTAATCAATTTAAACATATGTGAAATAAATTATAGAATTCTAAAGTTAGTATAACCTTCTCCCATACCACTTATAAAAATTAATTAAATGTTTGTTAATATTTTGAATAACTGAATTGTTTTAATTATTTGTTAATGGTGTACTCCTTAAAGACATCATTTACGACAATAATCTAATTTCACGATCATATAACTTTTGGATGGAACAACAAAATGTAGAAAAACACCAAAATCGGATGTGTTTAGATGTAATTTATTATCCAATTATATGATTGTTAGATTGATTAGACCAACACAAATCTATTGAGATTGACCCTATAAACATAATACTTTTATTTCTTTTTAGTGCCTTGCAAAAATTTTACTTAGAAAACAGCGAATAAAATTTTCTGTTTCTAATAATATGAAGTTTTCTATTTTTCTATTTTTTTATTTTTTTTATTCACATTTTAGAATAAATACATGTGAGTTATTTTTATTTTGAACTTCATAATAAAAGTGCATATTAATAAAAAATCAGATAGAAATTAAGATATAATTGATGAAATTAATGTTATTTTAAACTTGAAGAATAATAGACAAATAAAAACAATTTTCTTAAAGAAGATCAAAATGTAAAAAGAAAGAAAATGAACAGCTATTTCAATTTTGGCTAATGGGGAGTAATAAAACAAGTCCATATAACTTTTATTATAATTTGTTTAAGTCTTTTTCATTCATTAATCTAATAAAAACACTTTAAAAGGTTAAAATCACTTTCTAATGTCCAAAAAATATACAATCAGAAGATTCTTTATTTTAAATATTAATAATAGATAAAATTAGATTACCTTTTATAGAAGTTTATAAAAGAGTTGAACTTCGTACATATATCAACCCATTCTGATTTATCCAATCAGGTTCCTTGATTCTTCTTTAACAAAAATTAAAATAAAAAATATTTAAAACTTCACGAGTTAACCCATCAACCCGTTTTATAATTATGACCCGTTTTTATCGGGTCAGTATCCGGTTAGGCACATGTTACTTGTGATAAGTGCATAAAATGCAGCGTCATTTGAATCATGGCTCTGTTACCACTCTGTTACGAAAGCTAGCTACCACTGAAGCCTTTGACTCAGCAAGAACCAACACGTTCAACCAATTTCACTCTGAGTCTACGGCTTCGGATCTGTTCCAATTTCATCCACGAAGAGATGGTGGGACCAAGAAGACCCCAGTTCGTTCTGTTTGGTTCTTCCATTGTTCAGCTCAGCTATTCCCACCAAGGTTGGGGCGCTGTTCTTGCTCACTTGTATGCTCGTAAGGTATGTCTGCATGTACCCTTCCTTCTACTGCTTTCTGTCAGCGACTCAAACTGTCAAAGACTATCACTTTACACTTGTTATGTGAGAGTATGAATTTTTAAGCTCTGAAGTTCTTCCACGTAGTAACTGGTTTAACAAAGAGGGTACATCTAATGAGTCCGTTTAAGTATCAAAATATCCTTTTTCTTTAATCCAACAACAAGCCTTTAAAGATTAAATCTTTGAGAGCATGTCAGCAGAACGGACAATATATGACTTGTACTAAGAAATGGGGATGTGTGAATAGAATTGTTCTTGGTCTTTGGATAACTTTTAGATACACGTGACATGATTTTTGGGTGTGTTTGCGACTGAGCACACGCTGAACTCTTGTTTGTGCATTGGAAAGTGTAAAACTTTTGCTAAAGGTTGTTCTAGCAAATTTAGAGTTTAGGATTTAAGTTTAGATTTTAATAGATCTCACTGAGTGGAGGTTGGAGTATTCTGTTTTGGTTCTTGCTTCAGTTTTTTTATTTCATCGCAAAAGGGTGGAATTTAGCAGATGAATTCATGCTGTCACATTTTCTCGCACTCAATATATTTGTTTATTGTATTATGATGAAGATTAGATGGCTGACATTTTTAAGTTAATTAAGCCCAATCTTCATGTGACATTTCTGAGTTGAAAAATGGATGCAGAGAATCTGGATCCGGGGAATTGGTTTGTTTAGAATACGGTTCTCGTGCATTGACCCGGCGGATGAACGATTTTATGTGTTCTGTTATGATTTTCCGTGGAGGTGGATGGATGAGCTGTTTTTGTAATTTCTGGCTTCGGGATGAGACTATGTTGAGAATTGCGTATTTTGGTTGGCATTTCCTTGAATAAACGTAAAGGGGTTGTGTTTTAGTTATGAGACCAAGATTGCAAGCTGTGTGATTGGTTCTTATTTGGGGAAAGAAAAGTCATTTGCCAATAAAAATTGGGTGATGTGAAAATGTGCCATATAATGCAGCTTCTTTTAAAGTCTAGAAATCTTAAAATGAATGGATAAACCTAAACTGTTGATGAATAATTTGGTGCCAGAAAATCACCATATTGAGGAAACTTTATGGAGTGGTGGTCATACTTTACCCACCACCCAACAATCATTTATTGTTTCAGTGCAAGGCCTTGGTACTATTAGACTATATCAAATAGATTAACATGATGAGATCACAGCATATAAAATGTCTTACTTTATTTAAATTTCAGACAGTAATTGAATGAAATAATTGCTTGTATTTTTATAAGCCTTTGGGGAACACACTGGATGATCAATGAGTTTAACTTTGCACCTTGATATGGCATAGGCTGATGTTATTCTGCGAGGATACTCTGGTTGGAATTCAAGGCGTGCTGTGAAAGTTCTGGATGAAATTTTCCCAAAGGTATTAACAATTTGAGTGGTACCCTCAACACCACACACCCCTTTATTGATTCACATTTCCTCTTCTTTCTTCATCTTCAACTTGAATCTTTTGTCCTTCCATCATGAATGTTACAAAAAGTGCTTATTCTATTTGTGGTCACTGAGAAACAAATGGCACCTTGGAAACTGAGTTAGAAAGTGAGTAGGTGTGGTACAGAATGATGTGAAGAATCTTGGCACACTTAAGTTTTCTTCTAAATGAATCTTGGCACATGTTAGGAAGACTATTCGGAATTTTACAATATCTAACGTACTAAAATGAACTACTCAATTATCAGAATTTTATAGCGCTTTGTCTAAGGTTCTGATCTGTTATCTTCTTTAACTTAGGTTGACACCGTGCAACCAGCATTGGTAATTGTGTACTTTGGTGGTAATGATTCTCTTCTTCCTCATCCAAGTGGCCGTGGTCAACATGTACCTCTCCAAGAATACATAGAAAATATGAGAAAGATTGGTACCCATCTGAAGGTAAAGCAACACATTTCTTATTATTTATTACTATATGAATGAAACCCTTCACCACCCTTCAAGTATTTTTCACAGAATCTTCATCTTTTTTACCTTTTGGTTATTACTGCCATGTTTGACACAAATCCTTGTGATTGCCAGAGCCTTTCAAAGAAGACTCGCATTATATTTCTCACTGCACCTCCTGTCAATGAGGCACACCTTTCTGGAGACAGGTTTTGACTTCAATCTAAGTGCCATTTCATTTTTATAGATTCACAAAAGATGAAAGGCAGAGAACTACATGCTAGTGATTTCTTCACTTAGGTCAAGACTAATTATATCATAACAAATATACCCATATTAAGGTTAGCCAAAGAATTGGTCCATAGAAGTAATGAACTAGATTTGATTTATATAAACTAGTCATTACTAATTCTTATATATAAAACCTGTGCTCAAGTTCAGAGAATGACCGGTTGCTTTCCTTGAGCATTTAACGTTCTTATATCCTTTGTGCTTTCTTTTTTGGAATTTATATTTAAACTAGACTCTGATGAACAAAATTTTGGACTTTAAACTAGTGTGCTACCGGGGCAGCGACTAAGGACAAACGAATCTTGTCGAATATATTCAGAAGCATGTTTGGAGCTTTGCCGTGAGCTGAATATCAATGCCATTGATCTGTGGTCTGTACTCCAGAAAAGGGATGACTGGAGAGATGTTTACTTCAAGTAAGCATGCATTCTAAGTTACTCACAAGCTTCCTAAATTGAGAAAGTTCAAATCTTTCTATCCTTCATTCTGTTGGGTAGTTCATTGTCACATGCACCTTAACTTAGAAGATTGATTTTGTTGAGTGGTGTTTGATAGGGAGGATGGAATTCATCTTACTGCTGAGGGGAGCCATGCAGTTGCAAAAGAGATATTGAAGGTCATCAAAGAAGCAGACTGGGAGCCAAGCCTGCAGTGGAGGTCAATGCCAACTGAATATGGAGAAGATTCACCTTTTGATCCTATTGGCCCTGATGGAAACAATGTGAATGTCTCCAACTGGACCTTCCTTGAAACTCAGGAATGGGACTAGAGTTGTGTGTCTTTGAAAACTAGAGAGGTTCCCTTGAAGCCATGATCACAGAATAACAGGAAATAAGAACCGTGCCTGAATAAAAATTTGATGTTCTTGGTTCACATGCCTTGGATTTTCTCTATTTGAGTGGGATGAAATGGTGACTATAATTGCACTTTGATTGAGCCATTTGCCTACTTGTGTTTTCCACCATTTTATGGATTTTCTCTTTAACGATGGTTTTTCCATAAATGGATTGGTGGAAGCATTACAGTAACAAAACTCACATGATCAAATCATTCAATTGTGGAGTTTTGTGCCACTTGGGTAATGCTTATGCTTCTTAAATCACATTAGAATTGATAACATTTCTTAAGGGGGGGAAAACTAGTAAAAGTGGAAACTGAGGATTTTTGGCAGTGAAAAGTATTCTAAATCACTTGCGTGGTTGGTTGACTTGTAACATGTGGATGTAGATTGTCCTCTTGTTTCTTATTACTTCGGAACTAAAACTAAGAAAAGATTAAGAAAAGAAACAAACAAGGAAATCGTATTTATTCTGTTAACACTGGTCCCATTTATTGATTTTTTGTCTTTGCATTGGTTTAATTAATATAGAAGTCCTCTTATTTATCAATTTCTATTTTATATTTATCAATGTTTAAAATTATAATTTATCATTTTTAATTCATATGTACATTTGAGTTTAGTATATTTAATTTGTTCAATTTTGATAATGGTTAGTAATAATTTGCAATTTTAGTATGGTTTTAAAAAAAGTTATAATAGAAATTAATTTATTTTGTGAATCGTACACACATAGTCAAAACGTAATTGAACGTATCTTAATCTATATTTTTTAAGATGATGAATCATTGTGTGGAATAATACCGCATTCAATACATATGTCATAAATATAATATATATTTTTACATTGATAAATAACTGTTTAAGCTTTTCACAACATAAATTAATCCTATAAACTTTATTCTTATTTTCTTTTAAATCTAATATAATTATCTACAAATTTTATATTAGTTTCAAAATTTAGTTCAATCTTTTAATGCAGTTAAAGAAAAAACGAATATAAATCTTTATTCTAGTTCTGTTAATTTAACCTTTATTCACTAAAATATCGTAAATTGAGTTTTATATCTTATTTTTTATTTAAATTACAACATTTAGAGATATAACTTTTATGAAGATCATTTTTTCCAATTTAGTATAAAATCATGTCTAAATAGGATCTTTGAAAATGAAAGACACCCTATATTATTGTTTGTAGTCACACTCAATGAACAAACTTATAGTGCAATTTGCAATTTCTCTCTGGTGGGTCTCCACATCTTTGTAGATGAAGTCACATATGAATCTCTTATGTAGTTTTTATTAGATTAAGAAGATACTATTAATAAATAAATATCAAAACTTTCGTAATAAACTCTTTTTTGTGAATTAGGAATAGTATTTCTCATCCAAGAATAATGCAGGGCCTCCAGTTTTTTTTTTTTTCCCTTTTCTATGTTCACACAATTCTTTTATCAGACGTATGCGAACCTTTTAAAAGTTTTTGTTAGAAATAAGTTAAATTGTTTAATATTTAATATTTAATTATATATATATATATATATAATCAGTTATTATAATAGATTATGATAAAAATCAATTTTCTATTGAAAATTTATTTTAAGATTATTAATTTTAAGATAAAAATAACTTTTTATATAAAAAAAACGCATGTGAAGTTAAAAACAATCATAAATTGCACATTTTCAAATTCAAGAAAACAACTTATTTTATTAATTTTTGTTACAAATTTAAAGTACTGTATGGTTTTAAAAACAAAACTTAAAAAAAAAAAGTGCTGAAATAAAATATTTCAGCTGTTTGCGTTATGTATAATTTTTTATTTCTAGAAAGGAAAATATTTGTACCTACTCCTTTTTAAGATCCTATGATAACTCTTGGCAGTAGTGGATTTTTATTTAAATCTGAGTTGGCTCCCATTAGGGTACTAACACATTGTATTGGTTTGTATTTTTGTGTTTTGTGGTTGAGAAAGAGAAAGAAAAATGTTAGGACCATCAAGGCCACAATTTGTCTATTACTTTTTTTCTTTTCTTCAAGTAATTTTGTTGCTTATTTGGGTGAAAGATGATTGAGTTTGATATTCACTTTGATAATGTTCAGACCTTTTATCATTATAGGTTCAGACCTTTGTATTTCCATCCTTCAAATAATATCACTAAAGTCTTTATGCTTAACAATGATTACCCAAGTCATACACATAACTAACATTCTTTACATTATGTTGACTTAAAAAAAATAATATATGAGCTTTTTTACTTAGCATAATAAATTATACGTGTATTATTATATATTTATATAAAAGATTACTCATTTTATTTTGGGAAATGAAAACCGAATGAAATTGTGAAATTGCTTTCTTTTTACTACACAATACCTTAACATGTCACGGATTATTCTGTATGGTTGTTTTTTCTACAATAGTTTATATTGGTGAGACTAATACCTTGGCTAAAACAAAATTAAATGAATATTTTATGACTGAAAAATGGTTTTAAGCTTTATAATTTTTAAATTAATCTTTAATTTTATTAAAATACAAAATTTTAGTTCTTGTCATTACATTTATGCTATTAAATAATGACAATCAAAAGTTTGGCATATAACATAGTTTGATTTTTATAAAAAGAAAGGTTAAAACAAATAAATTTGAATAAAATTTAAAAAAGAAATTATAGAAGCTAAAATTAAAATAACTCAATTTATTCGAATAATAATATACTTAATTTATTTAGATTTTAACAGAGAAACTTATCTGTGTTTAAGTTACACCCACAATGACAAGCTTGCACACAAACTCATTCCAAAAATAAATATTTTTGTTTCTTAACTAGAGAAGGGTTGTTGAGGTGAAGAGAACCCATTTATCAATAAAACACGTATGATATAAAAATGTGCAACTTAATAAAGCTTTGGTTACAAATAGAGACGTGGAAGAATAAGCTAAATTTTATAAAGTGTCTTTATTTATAGTAAGTTACACGTCCACATTACATTATTGTGGTCCTAAATCTCTAATAATGCATAATACAATTGTTTTGAGAAAAATACCACCTCAATCAAATTTCCATTAATAGAAGTTAAATTATTATTATTATTATTATTATTATTATTATTATTATTATTATTATTATATATGCTTTGTAGTTTTATATGTAAATTTAAAAAAATAAAATACGAAATAATTTTTTAAGAATAAGAATTAAAGAGTTGTGAAGTATGTATTACTACTTGTTGTGAGATTTTTTTAACGTTTTCTTTTTTTAGAATTCAAGGTGAAATTTGTTTCTATTAGTTTATACTTTTTTTCGAAAATAATATCAACAAATAATAGTTTTATTAATGTTTTTTTTTATAAATTGTTTGCAGATAAAGGTAGTTTTTTTTTTTAACAACAAAAAATGAAATTAATAGGACACTTAAAAAGTGTCTCAACCTTTCAATTAAGAAAGAGTTTTCGCCTCCCTCAAATTACCTAGATTATAAATGCATCAAGCAATAAATTCACCAACACCACTCACTATCCTCTACCAAGCACATAATACATAAGATGTACATATAAAAGATGCATTACACAACATCTATTTAAGCTACAATGCACCACTTATACATATCACAAGAGTTACAGAAACCTGTAAACAAGCCCAACTATTCTCAACTGTCGTTAGTGGCATCAATTTGGATTGTAATTTCTGCTCCTGGTTGCTAGGAATTAGGATAATTACATGGTTCCTCGTGTGAGTCACACTACCTCAACCAAAATGATTGGATTGCATTAATTCCACCTAGAATGATTGGCCTCCAAAGCGGAACTGGGTTCCATATTTCACTCTCTAATGTATCCTTATGTTTTGAACTTTCCTGTGCTTTTACCAACATACAACAAACAAACAACATACTGTGTTGCCCCTACCCTATCTGATTACCACATCTTCCTTTGAAGACTAGCCACAACATATATATTTCTAATTATTAGAAGTCTGTCAAGCATATAGCTGGGCAGAAGTACCAATATACCTATACACCCTTACCATTTAAACTTAACCCATGACTAGACATTGGATTGTGCTACTATGAAAAGTTCTACCGTATCCACTCTTCTATCCGGGAAAACAATTCAATTTCTATGTTTCCAAATTTCATACGTTATAGCAACCCACACTCCTTTCCATACTTGATTTCCTTTGCGTCCTAACCCTATCACATAAAAATTCCTAAAATGATTTAAAACATCATTATGCCTAACTGAAGATATGTCTAGCCAATTGTCACAATTGTCTCACACTTTTTGACCAACCTCACATCCTATGAGAAGATGTTGGATTGTTTCCACAACCTTCGAGTAGAGAAGGCAAATATTATTTTGTATATTAACTCCCCTTCTTATCATATTCACTCTAGTTGGTAACATATCTATCATTGCCCTCCAAACGCACACCTTTGCTAGTCCTATTACTTTGAGGGCTCATAACGCCTTAAACCACTCACACTGTGGTAATTGATATTCTTCTTATAGCACTTGATATCCTAATTAGACTGAGTATGTGCTTGATCTATTCCCATCCCAAATCCAACCATCTAATTCTTCTTTCTTCCATTATGCATTAGATACCAATTAAATAATTGTTGTTTTAATTCTTCCTCACACTCAAACATATCTCTTCTCCATAATAGTCTCCATGTAAACTCCTCCCCATTCCCATTATTTACCAAATCGCTCACCTCACTTACTGTTTTATTCTTACACTCTATTATGGAGTACAATCTAGGGAATATATCTTTGATAGAGCTTTCTCCAATCCATCTATCCTTTCAAAATTTTATTATTCTCCCATTTACACGTTTCCATCTTTCTCCAATCCATCTATCCTTTCAAAATTTTATTATTCTCCCATTTACACGTTTCCATTTGTTCTTATAATCGAACCAGTTATTTGATTTCTCTACCTCAGATTTTACACACACTAGTAGAAAAATGACATATAGAGGCAGGATATAATCGCGGTTAAAAACGAACCGCGTTTAAAAACAACGCTGTGGCATTTTTGAAATTAACTAAAACTATACCAGCGCGGTTCAGGAAAAAACCACGATAATAGGCCACAATTAATTTATTTTTGAAAACTGGAAGGAGATACAAACACGGTTGTTCCAAGAACCGCGTTTGTATCTGCAAAACAATTTTTAAATTATTTTGCAGAGGATACAAACGCGGTTGTTAGTGGCAACCGCGTTTGTATCCTACATACAAACGCGGTTGCCACTAACAACCGCGTTTGTATGTCTTGTTTTAGGGCACAAACAGATTCCTTCCTCTGTTTTCGTCTTCGTCTTTTCGCTTTCGCTGCTACTGCTTTTGCTCTTCGCCTTTGCCTTCGCCTTCGTTTTCTTCCTCTTCCTCTTCCTCATTGTCTTCCTCTCCCTCTCATTGTCCTTGCATTGCCTTTCCCTCTCCCTTGCCTTTCGACCAACCTTCTCTCGGCTCTCTCTCTCTCTCT
>Ga0209489_109746_pt1 | contig 11601 bp, 6 predicted proteins | sample SiratrowhiteBW_FD_187527 | JGI IMG/M metagenome (GOLD analysis project Ga0209489, IMG submission 187527) | Root nodule microbial communities of legume samples collected from California, USA - Siratro white BW (SPAdes) (version 2) | ecosystem: Host-associated > Plants > Roots > Nodule | place: USA... | reverse complement strand
AAAAGGTTAGGGTGATGGCTAGGGCTGAACTTTGCTTTTGTGTGTGTTTACACTTTGAGAGGTCGTGAAAGATCAGTGAATACGACAATGTGTGGGTGTAAGTGAGCTTTACGTGAGTGAGGGAGAGAGAAGGCGAACCATGAGCCAGTGATAAAAAAATCCTTTCTTTTTTATGGAGGTGAGGGTTGAAGGTAATGGTGTGAGTGAGGATGATGTCTTGGCTTGACGGCCAAGTGGTGAGAAAGCTAGTGGAGGTGGTTTGCTTTCCTCGAGATTGAGGGTAAGGGTGTGAACGCTGCCAGTGAGGGGATTGGAGCAGACCTACGTGAATCAGAAAAATGGAAATATGAGATGAAGGAGTAGTGTGAAGAGCCTGGAGGAGTAGGTGCAGACCCTTATTTGCATAGAAGACACCTCTTTTTTCGTCTGAAAAGCGTAGTGGAGTAGGAGTGGCGTGGAGCAATATACTGTTAGATAACCTTGTTTGTCTTAGACAAGACCTCCGTTTCTTTTAAAAGAAAACGCCATCCCTACCAATGCTAGGAATAGAAAATTTTTTATTGCCCCCAAAATAGGGGACATAATTGTTTCTGGCGTTGGCGTATGGAGATGAAGGTAGTGTAACAGCTTTTTGATAAGGAATGGGTGTACGTTGGCACAGGAGTAATATTGCTTTTCTTGAGTGTGGAAAATATTAGAGAATGAGGGAACGTTGAGATGTGTGTTTACGGGAGACTACGAAAGAGTGAAAGAGTGAGAGTATCGGTGAAAAGTGCCAAATAAATGAGTGGGGATCCACGGAGATTATGAGAGAGAGTGAGGTTAGAAAAGTGAAAACAATGAGTGGGACCCACGAGAATCATGTGAGAGAAAGTGTGGTTGGAAAGGTGAAAAAGAGTGGGGCCCACGAGAATCATGTGAGAGAGAATGTGGTTGGAAAGGTTAAAAAGTGGGTGGGGCCACCAAATATTATGTGAGTGAATCCTATTTTTTATTTTTTTTATTTTTTTTTAAAATGAAATAGAAAATAAAACTTTGTATTTTAGTTCTTAAAAAAACTAAGTGAATGAAGAAAATTAAAACAACAAAGATCCAAAATCTAATCTAAATGATTAATTTCTCTTTAAATTATTATCTTTTAAAAAAAATTTTAAACCATATATTTTTTATATTTTTCTTGAAAATAGAATAGAAAGATAAAAACAAAAATATACTTTTTCTAATTTTTCTTGAAAATAAGAGAAAATAACAAATTTATTAAATAATTGATTTTTTTCAATTTTTTTGAAAAATTATTAGAAACCTTTTTTTTAATATTTTTCAAAAGTTGAATAAAAGACAATTGCACAAAATGCAAATTATATATTTATTTTTTGGTATTTTTCTAAAAGTAAGAGAAAAGTCATAAATCAAAACAAGCAACAAAATTTAAACCAAAAGATGAGTTTTTTTCACCCGGATGAAATTGGGTGTTGACAATGTGTGAAGTGTGTGAATTTAAAAAGACTAGATATTGAGTTGATACGAGAGCATGTTCTTTGTGATGGTTTCTTGAAGAATTATACAACGTGGACTTGGCATGGTGAAGTTCTAGACTTACCATATGCATCTGAGCAAAATAAATGAGAACATTCTAATCTATATTCTGAAGATTGCATGGATGACATGATTCGTGATATTGGAGGAGAGAGTTTCCACCAAGCCCATGTGTTTGATTCTTTGAAAGATGATTTACTAACACAATTGTATCCCGGTTATTCAAGTTTCACATGTTTGTCAGTAGTATTACGGTTATTTAATATGAAGGCAAGAAATGGATGGACTGATATAAGGTTTACTGAATTACTTGAATTTTTGCATGAAATACTTCCTCAAGATAATACATTGTCGACCAATCACTATGAGGCCAATAAGATATTGTGTCCAATGGGTTTGGAGTACCAAAAAATACATGCTTGTCCAAATGATTGTATATTGTATAAAAACGAATTCGAAGGATTGCATAAGTGTCCCAGATGCGGGGTATCAAGATACAAAGTAAAGGATGATGATGAGGATGAAGATGACATGAAAAAGGGTCCTCCTGCCAAGGTATTGCGGTATCTTCCAATTATGCCACGTTTAAAACATTTTTTTGCCAATGTTAACGATGCAAAGAACTTGCGATGACATTCAAGTGGAAGAAAATGTGATGGGTTGTTACGACATGCTGCCGATTCACCACAATGGAAGAAAAATGACTCTTTGTATCCTGAGTTTGGAAGTGATCCAAGAAATCTCAAACTTGGTCTTGCAACCGATGGAATGAATCCGTACGGTAATTTAAGTAGCAAACATATTTCATGGCCTGTTTTGCTAATTATTTATAATTTGTCATATTGGTTGTGCATGAAGAGAAAATATATGATGTTGTCTATGATGATATCAGAACCAAGGAAACTTGGAAATGACATAGATGTTTATCTAAATCCTCTGATAGAGGATTTGAGGTTGTTATTACTAGTAGAAAAAACACATTCCACGACAGGATATTATCGCGGTTAAGAGGGAACTGCAATTAAAAACAACACGGTGGCATTTTTGAAATTAAGTGCAACCACACCACCGGGGTTGTCCGCAACAACCGCAATTGTATTCACATTGCAGGAGATACCATCACGGTTAGAGCGATAACCACGATGGTAAGGCACACAAATATTTAAAATTGAAAAATTGAAGGAAGATACCATCGCGGTTGTTTCGCTCTGGTATCTGCAAAATAATTTTTAAATTATTCTGCAGGGAGATATAAGGGTGGTTGTTTAAACAACTGTGATGGTATGTGGGATACAAGCGCAGTTCCCACTAACAACCGTGCTCGTATCCCCTACTTTAGGGAGTCTTCCCAGTTTTGCGCGTTTATGCTGTAGCAAACCCTTACAAACCCCTAAACCCTTACAAACCCATTCATTATTCCATCTTCTTCTTCATCCTTCCATTCTTAATGGAGGCGTGTCCTTCCTCCAACGGGAACACGGTGGGCGGCTTCTACAACAACAATGTCATCTCTTCTCTTCTCCCTCCACCTTCTTCTACTCCTTTACCTTACTTACTCCTTCCGTTTCTTCTCTCATCGCATTGCTTCTCCACCAATTCAGATCCGCTCATGCCAAACCAAAACCGCCGTTGATCTAGATCTCCTTCGGCCAACTCTACAGATTTTTCCATATTTCCTCATCGGCACCAGAGTCATGACTGCCAATAGAGGTTGTGCCATTAATTACTTCTTTCTCTATTTTAATTTCTTAATCCTGTTTGTGGACTTTTTCTTATATTTGTTTCCTTTCATTTCCAATTTTGGTCTGTGTAATCCCTAACTTCTGCATCGTTCTGCGTGTTAGAGCGGTTTGTAATAAGATTAGTGTGCTGAGAAGTTTCGATGAAGGAATGAATTAGGTTTGTGTTCTGTTCACTTGTATGGATCTTAATGGCGTTTTTGACATACAGGGAGTTGTTTGAAGACTCATTATTTCCTGCAGCCACCGGAGCGACTAGAGACGAAGGGGAGTGCGAAGGAAGAAGCTACAGATGAAATATCATGGGTGGCAGTAGTGAATAGTTGCGGCTTTTTGAAAAAAAATTGCACATACCAGCACGGTTTTCTCTACAACCGCACTTGTATGTGCAATACCAACGCAGTTTTCTAGACAACCACGGTGGTATGTTATACTTTCCATCGCGGCTGTACAACCGCGATTGTATCTTTAATACTTTTTATTGCGGTTACATCTATTGCAGTTCTGGAACCGCACTTATAAGCCTTATATAATTGCAATTAAATTTCTTTTTTCTACTAGTGTATGGGATGAAGACATTGAGGTTTTTGATGCATATGAAAAGGTCAATTTCAATTTGCGAGCATTGTTATTTTGCACGATTAACGATTTCCTGACATATGGAAATCTGAGTGGTTATAGTGTCAAAGGACATCGTGCTTGCCCGATATGTGAAGAGAACACAAGTTACCATAAGCTAAAACAAGGGAGGAAGACATGTTACATTGGTCATCGAAGGTTTTTGAAACGTAATCACCTTTACCACAGGTTAAAAAAAACTTTTAATGGTTATCAAGAAGACAGAACAACACCTCCACCTTTAATTGGTGAGCAAGTTATAACAGAGTGTGCCAGGTCGAAGTCACTTATGGAAAACCCTCAAGCATAGTGGTGTGAAAAACATTTGGAAGAAGAAATCAACATTCTTTGAACTTCCATATTGGTCAAAGTTAGATGTCAGACATTTCATAGATGTAATGTATGTGGAAAAAAATGTTTGTGATAGTATAATTGGGACATTGCTAAATATTAAAGGAAAGACAAAAGATGGAATAAATGCTCGTAAAGATTTGGTTGAGATGGGTGTTCGGTTGGAGTTACAACCACAACCTCATGGTAAACGAACATACTTGCCACCAACTTCTCACACTTTGTCAAAATTTGAAAAGATCAGTTTCTGTGGGTGTTTGTGAGGAGTTAAAGTACCACAAGGATACTCTTCGAATATCAAAAGTCTCGTATCAATGGAAGATTTGAAACTTATGGGATTAAAATCTCATGATTGTCATGTTTTGATGCAAGACCTTCTCCCAATGGCTATTCGTGGAATTCTGCCAAAAAATGTTAGACAAGTCATCACTCGTCTTTGCCTATTCTTCAATGTTATTTGTAGGAAAGTAATTGATCCTATGAGGTTGGATGAGTTAGAAAGTGAAGCCATCATTCTCTTGTGTCAAGTAGAGATGTACTTTCCTCCTTCATTTTTCGATATCATGGTTCATTTAATTGTTCATCTCGTAAGAGAAATTAGAATATGTGGTCCTGTGTTTTTACGATGGATGTACCCAATTGAACGATGCATGAAGATTTTCAAAGGATATGTGAAGAATCCATATCGACCAGAAGCATCTATTGTTGAGAGATATATTGCAGAGGAAACAATTGGGTTTTGTACCATGTATATGTCAGAAGTAGATGCTTTCATCATGGCTTACCAAGCAAAACAAGTATTTTATGTCAAAGATCCTTCTAATGAAAGGTGGTCAATTGTTATACAAGGGAGAACTGAATATGATTTTGAGAACAATGACGACTCAATAGTCCAACATGCTGACAACTCATTATCAAGACACATATCTCCTATCAACGAGGAAAATGATGTTGATGAAGTACATGCTACACGAACTGATCACAATGAAGGAATATGGGAAAACATTGTAACACTGCCAAAATAAGATAAAGTAATGTTTAATTATTTGTTGCTTTTATTTGAAACATTTAATGTTAAGCTTAATTAATTTTGTAAGTTTTAATCTTATGTTAATGTTCTTTTTAGGTCATGGCTGATTCACAGGGTAAGAGTAGAGAACGTACACGGTTGAGAGATATTACTGCTAGTAGACTTGGTGGTTTCAAGGTTGCAGTAGACCTGGACCCTCAGACTGCTAGGGCTTCAGGCCCTGATCGTACCGTGTTTAACAACTATTTGGGTGTTTTAGCACGTACAAAGGTGTTTATTTTGCTTCCGTCTTGGGATCATGTCACTAAAGCTGAGAAAAATATGACATGGCAGGATCTTACTGTAAGTCATTCATTTAAAGCTTATTATAAGTCATTAATGATGATATATGTTTCATGACTTGTTTATTTTATTTTGCAAACAAACTTTGAGTTTGAAACATCTCCATACAAAAGAAAGAAAATTATGTCATCTATTGCTATCAAATGGAGAAATTTCAAGACAAACTTGACCAAGTGGTACGTCTTTGGTCACCTCAAGAGAAAGTCCCCATGTGAGAAATATACTATTGATGAAGAGACTTGGACACAATTTGTCCAATCTAGAGAGGACCCTTCTTGGCAGGTTTGTTTTATCCATCATAATTTCATTAAATAATATGAGTTGGCAACACAAATTTTAATGGAGAAGAGGAAGAAAGCACAAGATATTCAACGGAGGAATGTCTCGGGGGCTATGATTTATTAGAAAAGAAAATAATGGATGAAAAGTTGCAAAGATTAAGAGAAGCCTCAAGTTTAGATGAAGTCATTTCTCCTCCATCCCCTCCTAGTTGACATGAGAAATGAAAGTTGGCTAGGACTAAACCTGGAGGGCAGATGACATCAGCTGAGGCTTATGAGATTGCCCCTGTAAGTTAATAACAATTTACTCATGAATTCTAATGTCTTACTATTATACAATGTTGATATATTGTATTTTTTTTTCACAAGATTCTCTGGTGGAGCAGAGCTCCCAGGGCAGTTTTGTCATTCAAGGAAGACAATATATATTGACTACTGCTCTGGGCACTGAGGAACACCCCAGTCGTGTACGGATTGCTGGCTATAGTGTGGGTGTGAGACAATATTTTGGTTCTGTTCCACGGTCTAGCTCATCTCAAAATGTAAATATACCCACGGAGATATCTTGACTTAAAGATGAATTGAGGTCTCAACTTAAAGATGAATTGACCTCTCAAATAGAATAAAAAATATAAGATAAAATAAAAGATGAGTTGAGACGTGAAATTAGAAGAGAATTGGAGGAATTATCGCAGCAGCACACTCCTTTGCAGGAAGGTGTAGTAGTACCTACACGTGCAAGACACATAGGAACTAGTTGGTGATTCCTAGATGTTAAACATTAATATAATTCGGTTTTGGATGATGTAAGTATACCTTTCTACATGTTTGCTAATTATTTATTTCATCAACTTATCCTATTACTAAGATTGGATGATGTTTATAACATAGGAAATATTGATATTTATGGATTTCTTGAACCACAAAGTTTACAAAGGTCTGGAAATAAAATGATTGACATTCAGACCTATATACAAAACTGGATTTCAGAATCAAGGAAGAGAATTTACTTTGCCCCAATTATCCATAAGAAAGTTTCAAATCTTTATATTTTGATATTAAGTAATGTTGAATATATTACATTATTAATACATTTTCTTATTTTAGGTCTCATTGGCAGCTGATGCTTATGTGTCCCGCGAATAACACAGTTGTTTGATTTTGTTTGTTACATAAGAAGGCATCGAACGATTTGAAACAAATTCTACAAAGGTATCATTTAATTAACTTTAAGTATTATATATCACTATTTTATGTACAAATAAGCAATTTACTAAAAAAACTTGGATTTTAGTGCAATAAGTGTGTGTAAGGTTCTTTGCGGGAAATCTTCATCCACAACCCAAAACCTCCAATGGATACAGACTAAGGTATTTAACTCTAAATTTAATTAACTTTATTAAAATTAGCATTATACAAATTTTTGACGATTGAAACTTTAATGAAAGTGCAAATAGAAACGAGGAAGTTGGGAATGTGGATATTACATTAAGCATTGGATGAGAACCATAGCAAGAGTTGGGATCATGGATTCTTGGGAGCATGTAAGTTTTTCTCTTATAAGTTTGTAAATATGTCAAATGTTTGTTAATTTTAAAGGTCTAAGATTAAACTTTGTATTTATTTCATGTTTTTCAAAATACAGAGCCATTGGACAAGAATGATATAGAAGAAATTCAAAAAGAATGGGCAAAGAACTTTCTCAAAGTTAGGACTCAATCTTAGTGTAGATTAGAAGTAGTTCTTATTGTATTACAAGTAGATTTTAGTGTAAATTAGTGTATATACTAACTAAGAACTACAATTGCATATCATTTTGTGTATTGAAATGAATCTGGATGGTTTCTGAAATTGATGCAGGGAGGTTAGTAACTTATTTATTCTATATATTTTTAAAAAAACACAAACACAACGTCGGTTATGGTTAAAACTGTCATTGTGATCAAATCACCACGTCGGTTATGGTCAAAACCGGCGTGGTGGTGCATCTTAAAATTCAAACAGAAGAAGCACCACGTTGGTTTGGTGCCAAAACTGACGTGTTGCAGAGACACACAACGTCGGTTATGGGGAACAAACTGACGATGTGGTGTGTCTCTGCACCATGTCGATTTTGGCACCAAACCGACTTGGTGCTTCTTCTGTTTTCAATTTCCAGCAAAATCACCACGTCAGTTGTCTGTTCTTAATCGACGTGGTGGTGAACTACGTAACGTCGATTGTTTAACCGACGTCTGATTCAGCATCTCTTGGGTCAACGTCGGTTCGAAAACTGACGACAAAGGCCTCTCAGAATTGACGACGAAGGCCTTTTTTCTATTAGTGGATATTGGATTTAAGGGAAATTTGGACCTCACCCAATTAGTAATAAAAATATATTTAATTATTTTTAATTAAATTAATAATTAAAATAATAAATTAAATTAGTGATAATTGATATTTTTTTAAATGTAACGAGTTAGAAAATTGTTCTTTAAAATAGAAGTGGTACAAATAAAAGAATATACAAATATTTTAATATTTAATTGAAAACATGTATCTATAGAAAATTGATATTCACTATAATTATTCACAAAACCACCATCTCTCTAAATAGGTTTTCTATAACTCCCTTCACCTTTTCTTTAAAATTTTGATTCCGTTTCTCATCAGACTGATGATTCAAGGTGATCTTTAGGTTCTTGATGTGGAATAGATCAAGGATACCTAATCAGATTCTTGAATTGACTAAGTTCGTTTTCTACTCATCTTCCTTAGACTTAGTTTTAGGTAACTTTTCTTCTTGGTTTTGGTGTTTGCATGTGTTATCTGAGGCATCAAAGTGAGTATATGTTAGTTCAATATTCTAGTATTATTGTCTGATCGTTGATCAGAAGCTCTTTGATGCAAGTTAGAAATCTGTAAGATTCTAAGTTTGTGGAACTCTTATGAGAGTCTCTACCCCTAATCAGGTATGGGAAGCTCACTGACATATACCTGTGTAGAGGTTGTATTTTGTTTTCAATTCGAACTTTAGGAGGGAATATCTGAACATGAATGTGCTTGAGTTGCTTGTGTTAAATTTCTTTGGCATGCGATGGAGGAAGACAAAGTTCTTCTCGATTTTAATTGCATGAACAAGCGGAAATGCAACAAAATATTGAAATGAGAAGCTTTTCTCACGTTGCATTGGTTTTATGCGAAAGCATGACCGTGAAAGGAAGTGTGAGCTGTTTGAAGAAGATAGGAAGAGAGAGCTAGATTTACTCTCTTCAAATGTGCCTAAGCTAGCTATTAGAGGGACTAACCTAAAGAGGACTTTATGACCAAGGGAGTTGAAGAAAATTCTGTAACCTCACTTTCATTAATACTAACCACTCTATTTATAGGCTAGGAGGTCAATTCTACGAAATGTAAAAGGTTTCAACTCTAAGCTAGTTTGAATTACCTAAATGTAGAAGATCCGATAATCAATAGACACTTGGTGCAAGTTCCATGAATAGCAGATTTAAATGTTATAATAGGTACATGCATCAACTAAATATTCTAACTCTACTACTAATAATGAGAATCAAATAAATAAATATTATTAGCATATCTATTGTTATTTTACAAAATAAATTTTTTATGAGTTGGGTTTTAGTTGAATAATGAAGAAGGTTATATGTCAAAGTGATGCAAATTGATTTTAGGCTTTAAATTTGAGATTACGTAAACTTCGAACAACCTACTCTCACCAAAATTATTCTTTAAGATAAATTATAACATGTCTTTTTGCATATAATAAAGGGTTGGGTTCTGAGTAATGGGGAATCTTCATTGCTTGTTTATATATGTTTATGGCTTTTTTTTTTCTTTCTCTTATTTTTCTTTTACTTTTTTAATATGTTCAATAACATTTTGTTTTAACTAATATTATAAGGTTGGTTGGCATGGTTATTTTTGTATGTTTTTTATTCTGTTATATTTGTGGATGATTTTATAATGTGTTTCCTCAAGGTGCAACAGATTCTTCTACGGTCTATTAACTTTGATAATCAGTTGTATAAATTCTCAACAATTTTCTTTATAACAATTTTCTGGAGATCTTCACATAAATTGGTCTAATATGCTACTCATGTAACTATCTTAAAAATATTTCCATTTCGAAGTGATTAAATATCTATGTTATTTATATAGTTCATAAAGAATCTAGCAGTATTTCAATGTACTGATTTACTACATGTAAAACGATTGAAATTTAAAAACTCACTTTGATGACTGGATTTGAAATGATATCTAATTGTTTAGATTAAAATAACTGAGTGCATAATTTTTTTAAACATTGGAAAACTGTAAGTTATTATCTTTCTTTGTTTTAATGTGTTATGAGTTATTAGCACGTATACTTTAATACCTTGGTCTATAATCTAACAGATTACTTATAGTTTTTATGAATATGTTCTTTTGCCAGCTGACATTTCAGGAGTCCAATTCTAGTGGATGTGTTAATTTTATTCTTGGATGAAATATCAAGCCACAACATTTAAATCTGAAAAAATCGTAATTTATTTCAATTTACTATTATTTTAAATGGGAAACATAAATGTTGTCTTCTGGATCTTTTGTTTAGAATTAAGTACAGCAAATTTACTACATTATATTTTTGCAATGTATCATTTATTAATTTAGATGATTTTGCATTGATTTAAGTGTGAGGATTGTTTTGAATTTGGTTCAAAATTTTAATAAAATTTTGTTGTTTTTGTGTTGAGTATGGAATAGATCGGACTTTACTTTGACAATGTAGATGCTTCACTTTAAAGTAGCGTATTTAATTGCTTAATGTACTTCTTCTCTGTGTGAGTAAAGAGGACTAGTTACTATTTGTGCATGTAGTTATTGCTTATAAATTCCCCTTGGTTGATATTTGCAATTAATAAATTTAATTGGGTGATAGTAGTTTTTTTTAATGCTTTATGGGTTACTACTGTTCCAGTTAATATAAATTAGTTATAATCACTGTTTCCTACTTTATTATGTGAGAAGCTTGACTAGTCCATGTTTTCATGTCAAATCTTTCAATAATCAAAAGTTACACTCTTTTGCTTCTCTTTCTACTTTCAACTACGTGGGTTTAAACTAAATTCATATTTCAACTTTATTATGAGGAAAATTATGGAATAGTTACATTACATACTGGTTAAGTTATTCTTGCTTTGACTTTCTGCAGCAAAGTCACGCGATTGTTTGGTTTGAAAAAATGTTTCTTCTTTTTTACTTTTAATTATAGAATGCCAAATTTTTTGGAAAAGTTGTTTAACTTGTTCTTTCCTTTGCAAACTTTGGAAACTGCAAGCAAAGTTAAAATTAGGTGATATTTTTTCCCTTGTTGTCTCCTTTGCAAACTTTGGAAACTGCAAGCAAAGTAAAAGCTAGGTGATATTTGTAATTAAAATTAAAAATATAAAATAAAACTAATTTTTTTTTCATCAAAATAATTGATATTTTAAGTTTTAGAAGCAAAATAGGTGCACTAGAGAATAGTACGTTTAAATAGTTGCATTATTGTCTTTTAAATCAGAATATGTGTCTGACTCCATTAATGATATAATAGAGGACATATCAAGTGAAAATGACATATCTTTTAATCTTAAATTAAAGATTAATATTGGTTTTAATTCAATTTAATCGTGATATATATATATATATATATATATATATATATATATATATCTTTTTTTTT
>Ga0209489_109745_pt1 | contig 11603 bp, 6 predicted proteins | sample SiratrowhiteBW_FD_187527 | JGI IMG/M metagenome (GOLD analysis project Ga0209489, IMG submission 187527) | Root nodule microbial communities of legume samples collected from California, USA - Siratro white BW (SPAdes) (version 2) | ecosystem: Host-associated > Plants > Roots > Nodule | place: USA... | reverse complement strand
AAAAAATATATATATATATATATATATATATATATATATATATATATATATATATATATATATATATATATTAAATTAATGCATCACTTCCCAAACTTCCAATCTATACCTTTCATGAACCCAAGAAATGTACATCTAATCATTTATTTTTCTTTGGAACACCTTTCCTCATCTTGACTGAATTCTCACTCTTAGATGCTCCTACCAATCTTTAGCAATGGGTATCTTTTCTTCAACATTTTCAATTGCTCAAACCTAAAGTGTTCAATAATAATTTAAAACTGATTTAGTTCACCAGGTCTTTAAAATTGAAATTGTTAACCGATTTATCCCACTTAATCATGATAAGGTATTGTAAATACGTTTTTAACCTCCTAAATTTTATAAAAAATTATAATTGATCTCCTAAATTAAACAATTTATTTTAGTATCTCAAAATTTCTAAAAAAGAAAGTTGTTTCTAAACATTAAATTTAAAGAACCAAGATAATATTTTTAATTTAAATAAAATCAGATATACCTCAAATTTAAGAAAAGAATATACTCAAACCTATATTTATTTATTTAGAGTTTTGCAGTTGAATTACTTCAAACGCTTTGAAATGTATTCAGGGAATCATTCCAATATATGTAGAAAAAGAATCAATTTTAAGAACACAACTATTTTTTAAATATATAAACAAATATCATTGGAATTCCTTCTTATATTCCTCTGGAATAGTTTCATTATTATTTATAATTATAGTATTAACTTAACCTTTTGGTTCTGAATAATATTGAGTTAATTAATAACAACATCCATGTACCCTAACTTCTTAAGGTATAAACATTGGTTTGCTCAATAAAATTATAGACTTCCGTGGGTCTATGTGTTTGATCCACCTTTATCTTTTACATCATGTGAACTTGAGTAAATTATTCTAAATTTGAATTTCACATTAATGAGTGTGCCTTCCTTATTAATTAATTATTGGAACTCTGTGATTGGTGGAGTGAGACCCCTCTCCACGTGACAGAGGAAACGATGTGCCCCAAGATTTGCCTGTTCCCAACTCTCTTTCTTTCTTTTATTATAACTTTTTATAATAAAAAATTAAATCAATAGTAAATATCACATTCTTTTAAAAATCAAATTAAATTGGTTACTAATTTAATTATAAATTAATTTAAAATATAATTTTAATAAGTTGTCTAAATCTTGGAATTATTATTAAAAACTAATTTAAATCTTGATTCAGAGATTAATGTAATTACTGATTACTTATGTAAAATAAATTTAATAATCATATCATATAAGAATAACTTAAGTAGTTATGTTATATGAAAATGAATTCAATCATTATATTATATATCATACTATATAAAACTTGATTGAGTGATATAGATTAAAAAGTTGATTATTAGAATTCATTAATGTTTCATATATAAAATTAATAAATAGTATAAAATAACTAATGTACTAAAATTAGTTAAGAAGATTCTATGTCCAAAGGTGATGTCTTTATACTGAATTAAAAAAACTAAAATATGTATTATAATTTTTTTTTATCTTATATAGAGTTTCATCTTGAAACTCGTGAGAAATTTGTGAACAGTTGCTAATCAGTTTCATTTAAAATGGAGTTAAATATAATACGTTTCTTCTCGAACAATTTTATAATTAGAGAAAAAGGAACTTTTTATGTTTATTATTTAAGATATTTTATGTTTGTTAACGGAATAATGTGAAGGTGGGTGATGGAAATTTATATTAAGTCAAATTTTTATCATAAAAAATAAAATTGTATTAAAAAAATAATTTTAAAAGATTTAAAATTTATGTCAGACTTCATTAAAATTGTTATAAATTTACATTGATTATTGCATGATTCGAAGTAAATTTCGAAAATTTTGTAAATTATATTGCTTTTGACTTTAAATCAAAATCTGAATTATAACAAAATTTCTAATAAACATAATATATAATATAATATAATATGAGCTACACATTTAAACTAAAAGTTTTATACAAAATCATTTAACATTTAAACTAAAAGTTTTATACAAAATCATTTAATTTAATCTAAAACTTTTTTAACAAAAAAATAAAACTGTACTATTTATGTTAAAAAAGGAACGTAGAACATTATTCTTTTAATTTTTGAATGCTTAGAATATCAGAGATTTATTATTAAAGACCTGAAACATTTTCATCTACTTGATTATATTGTAATCATAAAGATAAAATAAAAATTGTCCTATGATTGAATATGTTAGATAATAATAATAAAATTTTGAGACAATGATACCTACTTAAATAATGACTCTGATCCAATACATCATGTAGTAGTCATGTTTAAAGGAGTCTCTTTGCTTATTACACTACAAATAAGAAAGAATTGATAAAAATTAATTTCATATATCTTAGACATAAATTAATTTTATATCTATTAAAAGATGTCTAATCTTAAGAAAGATGAATTGTGATGATCTTATTATGCTCTTTCCACTTAAAAGGTTTATGCTAGCCATAACTAGTGAAAGTAAAGACATATGTTATTTAAAATACTTGCAATATAATGAAAAATGTAAGATTTTATCTTTGTAATAGGCTTATCTTTTCTTGGTTGGGATTATTGGAGCAAACAAGACCACACTACTATGTTATTCTTAGAAATAATTGTAATCAACACCAGTGGGCCCTATCGTGAATGACGAACAATTAGTTATAAAATTACTATAATTTAAAAAAAAATATAAGTTATAATACTAACCCTTCAATGCATGGAGTTAACTAAATATGTCTCTAGGAGTCACTCTTCCATGTTTATATTTATTGTTCGATATAGAACTTTGTGTTCCCAGATTTCTAGATGGATTAAGGCTAAAGATTCCATATATGTATGATTTGTCTTGGTCCACACTCAAATTTTTCATGTAATTGACAAAATGAACTATAAAGTTAAATGTAATTATTATAATATGGAAAACATAGACAACATTAAATCACTTACATGGCTCATAGTTGTATCAATGAAATGTTTAGCATGAAGGTTCCTTCAACAACCTCCACTATGTATGGTAAGGAGATGTACAAAGGAACAAAGTACTATCGATGTCAAATGCTCTATTGTCCTAATGTAGCTGAAATGTTTTCCTCCTCACCCTGGTAATATGGTTAGAAGCTGAGATATTAGATCATCCTTGACTTCTACCATGTCATCATCATGAATAGCAGGTGCTTCCATAACATGCTTACTACAACAGACATGGTCTTAAACAAAGGAAAAATTTTAGTTCAACATTGAAGGCCATTATAATAATTACAAGTAAATAGAAAATAAGATAATTTAATACTTGTTACCGTGTTGAGACTAACCTGATCAGATTTTAGGCCAAGTCAAAAATATGCCTATACCCTCTTCCACTAATTGGACCTGTGTGTTGGGCAAAGGCACCTGAGCAACAACATCTCGAGCTTCATCAACCAACACTCGTGTCCAGTCAGATTGTAGAGGGACACCATGGATGGTTAACCCTTTTTCAATTTGTCATACAAGTGTGATAGACACGTGGGATTATCTTCAACATATAACTTACATTGGTATTGTTAGTCAATATGAGTATGATCCCTTGAGGGATCTACAACAAAAACAACAAAACTTCCTTTTGTAACATTCTAAAATTTATAAATGTAATTATTTTTGCCATAATTTCCGTTTTAAAGTAAAATATAGTTATAGAGGTATATATATTATGCCCTTTTGGGAGATGACCTTAGGAAATTGGATTTTGGAAAATCATATTTTGGGGGATGATGTTAGGAAGTCGGATTTTGGGAGATATTATGAGAAAATCGGATTTTGGGAAGACGAGTTTAGGAAATTGGATTTTGGATGATCGGATTTTGAGAGATGCCTTCAGGAAGTCGGATTTTGGGAGATGGCCCCATGAAGTCGAATTTGGGAGATGGGTTCAGGAAGTCAGATTTGGGAGACACTTTCAGGAAGTCAGATTTTGGGAGATGCCCTCAGGAAGTCAAATTTTTGAGAGATGCCTTCAAAAAGTCAAATTTTGGGAGATGCTCTTAAGAAGTCAAATTTTGGGAGATGTATTCAGGAAGTCGAATTTTGGGAGACATCCTCAAAAAGTCGGATTTTGGAAAAGAGCCTTAGGAAGTTATATTTTTGGAAATGCCTTAGGAATTCAGATTTTAAGAAGTAGTCTTAGGAAGTCATATGTTTGAAGATGTCTCTGGAAAGTCAGACTTTGGGAGATGATCTTAGAAAGTCAGATTTTGAGAAATCAAATCTTATAATCTTGTTAAATACATCAAATATTTACCCAGATAAAAGGGTCGTAAGCTAGTTTCCATCTAACTTTAATTTATTTAACATATAATTTATTAATTTCAAGTCAAATCAAAGATATGAAAAAATCAAATCAAAAAATCCTTGGAAAGAGCTAAAATAAGATTCTTGAACCAATTTATGAGTTCTCAAATTCCAATAGTTATGAGAAACAAGTGTATAATTTGTAATTATGGATAATAGTATTAACAGTAGAAATTTAGCTTGAAGGAATAGATAAGCACTGTGAAATAAAAATCTACCAACATTAAATGTTATATATAAGAGCCAAAATGAAATTGATTAAAAAGACATTAATCAACAACTATTTTACCTCTTATCTTTGACATTATTATTAGGTGAGCTAAACTAAAAGTCAAATCATCTTAGAATCAAAATAAAAACTTCAAAATGAACTGGAAATAATGATTAACAAATTTGGTAGAAAATTCTGCCAATGCACAAAACGCTAAAAAAATAAAAATAAAAGCAAGGAAAAGAAAACCAAAGAACTGATCCTCGACTCCTCCAACAATCAGGTAAAGAAAAGAAAACATAATTTTTAATTATTTGAAAATTCTATTTTCCAATGAGATCTCCCTAACCTCATGTATTTGAAATTTTATTAAAGTACTAGTACTAAAATTTTCACTGGTTTACTGTACAACGTTCATTGCAATTTTACTATTTTACTGTTCAAAATTCTTTTGTATTAATTTTTACTATATTAACGATTATGATTGATTCAATTATGATGTTTTGATCTTTCCTTATATACCTTATAATCACTTGTTAAATTGTTAAATGGCAGTTTAATCCTTGGGGATTTAAATGAGTGGATTTTCATCAAGATAAAATTATTTTGAATGTTTTGAAGGAATATGAAGTGTTCATTTATCCTGTCTAGTCACTGCACTATTGTCTCCAAATATTTATAAGATCTGAAAATTTGATTTATAAAATGCTTTGATGTGAAAACTAATTTAATAATTTGTCTCACTTTTCTCATATATTTGTTGAACTCAAATCAAACCAAAATTTAGATCAAAGCTAAATGGATGCTCCTAAGTTTCCCAATTGATTCATTATTGATATCTCGACCTATTTTTCTAGTAACGGTTAGAGCCTCAATATAGTAGAATATTCTATTCCTTTTAGAGGAATTGCACATTCTACCTTAACCTTTGTCCAAATTTTGGACATTGCCTTAGTACTTGATGGACCTGTAGTGGTGACTTTCTTCTTGCTACCGACCGCACACAACAATCCCCTGATCAATCTATTTCCACCTGCAATGTAATGTAAAATATTATTAGAGAAGTATATTGTATAATTAAATTTTTTTTATGAAGAAATATTATTAGAGATATATCATGTCAGATACACTTTATCAGATTCTCATAATCATTCACTTAGATATTTTCTCATTCATTTAGATTAAGGATCGGATTATAACTCAGCAAGATATATCATGTTAGACATACTTATCAGATTCTCATAATCATTTGCTTAGATATTTTCTCATTCGTTCAGACTAAGGATTTGACTCTAATTCTTTTGTTTCATAGACAACATTGGATTGATACTTGACTTATGAAGGCGTCTTTAACAAACCCAAACTTGAAGTGAAACCTTTTTGCAAATACATTACAATGGGTTTCGTCTGATGAAGTTAAACATTTGTTAAGAAAACCCATAACAACTTTATTCAGATGATCATAGTCAAAGACTTATAATTTATGCTAAACTTTTCTAGCTCAATGAGGTCATGTCAGACGTGAATTATCAACTAAATCACTTGACCAATATACATTTATGTTTACTTTAACAAGTGATTAGATCATAGTCTTAGATTCTGAATAACCGATACATGAGTAGATTAACTAATTAGTTCAAAATGTTCAATAAAACATTTTAATAAGTTCTCATGTATTAACTCTTCTTCTTGAGTTAGTACATATGATAATAATATACAATATAAAAAGAGATAAGGAATAAAAAAACTACACACAATTTATATTGGTTCATCTGTCATAACAAACTACATTTAGTTCTTAACTAACTCATTCAAATTTAACTAAGAAGACTAATATTATGAAGTACAGATAGATTATTCTTGGACTCGTAGCCACTCCTGGCTAATCCTTTAGAAATTCTTTCCTCAAGCTACGCCTAGCTGACACTGAGTATTCTTGACTTAATACTGAGTATTCTTGACGCCAATACTTTTGGATCAACACTAAGTATTCTTGACACCACCACTCTTAGCTCAACATTGAGTATTTTTTACAACATCCACTTTTGGTTTAACACTGAGTATTCTTGATATTAGGCAGTCCTAACTTAACACTGAGTATTCTTGACACTAGCTACTCCAGGCTCAACATTGAGTATTCTTTTCTCAAGACACTCTTGGCTAACATAAAGAAGGTTGAAGACTTGAATGATAGTTTAATCATTTTTTCTGACTGAAAGAGAGTGTTTGGGTCTTAGAACGAATATAAGGTTTGGGCAATGTCTCCTAATTTAGATGGTTTCTCACTCTAGGGAGGGGTTATGTCTTTTCAAATCAATCGATTAATTGATTCTTCTAATTGGTTTACTGTTTCAATGAATTTTATTTCACAATCACCATTGGTAGTATAATCCCTTATGAAATGATGTTTTTAGTGGGTTTCGAGTTTTTAATTAGACAGTTTAAAGAGTTTTTAATTAGATTAATAGCATCGGTGTTGTGACACTAAGGGTATCTTATTTACCTAAAAAGCATAATCTCTCAATTCTTGTATCAACCATAAGATTTGAACATAACTTCTAGCTGCTTTAGCAATTGAGAGGACTACAAAGGCTTGCTTTTTTGTTATGTCATGATACCGAGCTTGATCTATGTAAATGACCTTTGAACATAACTTCTAGCTGCTTTAGCAATTGAGAGGACTACAAAGGCTTGCTTTTTTGTTATGTCATGATACCGAGCTTGATCTATGTAAATGACATTTACCACTTGTATTCTTTCTATCTAATTTACAACTTGTAAAATCTGATTAAAAAAAACCTCCTAGATGCCACAATCACAGTGGTTGTTCCCTTTCGGTATTTTAAGATTCACGTTTCCGTATTGAGATTTGATTCCTTGGAATTAGATTGATATCTTGCATACATGCACATACATGCACACACTAAACATGAAGTATAATAGTAGTTAAGTACGAGACCCAATGAATTCTCTATATTTGGTCTTGATCCACTGCTATACCTTTTTCATCTAAATAAAAATAGTAGTGGGTTGACATAGGTCTAGTAGCTTTCTTGCTTTTATCCATTTCAAATTTCTTCACCAGATCATTACAGTACTTTTGCAGGATATACTAAGCAATACCAAGAAGGTTCTGTTTTACAGGAAATACTAAGAAATACGGTGGCCAAGGTGAATTCAACACCTCACAATCAGCAGGAAATGTGGGGACTAGAAACCTTGTTACCCTATAAGAGTGGCAAGTATGAAGCTGCCTATGCTTGAGACCAAGAGCAAGGGCTTCATGTCAAAGAGATCAATGAACCAAGTTGAGGATATAGGGTTGCCATCACAACTAGAAAGAATAAAATAGATAAACCTGGCGTGGGAAAAATCACTAGTGTATCATAACAGAGAAGCTGCTACCTGCTTGTGATACCAAATCATATAGTGGCTTGGAAGAAGGATGATGGGGCGATTGCTGCTAGTTCTATATATGAAGCTCACCATATGTACAAGGTTTGCATATTAGAAGAAGTCAATAACTGAGTACATAATATAGCCAAGTCATGTCAATGCATTCCAATATTTAGATGTATTAATGCAGAATATGGAGGAGGAAACGGTTCAGGGGAAGGGGTGGTTACTAATCATGGGTAAGTACAGTTATTTTGTCTTAAAGAGAGGTTATATGGCTCTCAATTCACTGTTTACGGGTTGAAACATCTTTAAAATGGTCCATCTGATTAGTTAATTTATTTTTAGCTGTTAAAAAAAACAACTACAATAATCAAAAGAAAATGTTGTAATAATTTCTCTCTAGGGCTAATTGCTCTTGTCCAAATAAGATGAATCAAGGTGTGTGGGATAAAGATCTGATGCAGATGTAGACGAAGCACTCCATGCCACTTCCATATTTAGCTCACGGTAGTATTGTCTCATTGCCTCCATCCTCTTCTCATCCAATACCTCACTTGTCTCTGTAACCACTTCTTCAACAACACTTCTTCCTTCTAGTATGCTTACTACTGATGACATTGTTGGCCTAAGTGTTGCAGTCACCTGAGTGCATAATAGAGCCACTTTTATCATCACCAATACCTGTTCTTTATTGAAGTCTGAACCCAATCTTCTATCCACTAGCTCCATTAGATCTCCTTTCTGTTTCAATAGATGTGCCTGCAAAACAAAATATTATGAAGACAATTCCTTCCAAATAAATGCAAAGTTTCTACACAACCAACCATTGAAGCATTTTTTAATTTCTTCTACTAATTGTAATCCAATAAGAAATTATTAATCTATTATCCCCTAGTTTGAATTTTATATTCTAAAACAAAGGTCAAATTTGGATAGCTAGAAGTTGGAAGGGTAAATGAACTTCAGAATCAGTAAATAATTAGACAACATGGTATTTTCTGTATGAGCAAAGCAAGTAACACTATTTTCTATAGGTATAGGGTAGCTAAATGAGGAACAAGCCTTGCATGAATTTCTCCTAAGAGCGAAGTCTATGTTAGAGAAAGAGTATAATTTTAGTAATTCTCTTTCTATATATCTAGACGTGATTAATGTACAACATGTTACTCTTAAAGCCTAGCGATAGAAATCAAATAACATTATCTGTGAATTAAATTTTACCAACAGCTAGTTCTTATTCTCATAAGAAGTTGGCATGATCAGATTTTGAGAGTACTTACCCAATCAAGAATTGAGAACGATTCTTCATTTTGTCGGTGAATGATGTTATTATTTCCGTTTACAATTTCCAAGACAACAATTCCAAAGCTATAGACATCTGCTTTATCAGTTAAATAACCATGCATGGCATATTCTGGAGCCATATATCCACTATATAATAAAAGTTAAAAATTTTATTAGCTACACAACATAATAATCCTCTGTATTTCTTTAATACAACAAAAACAACTACTCTCATCCCTCTACTTAAAAGATATTACTTTAAATGTTGGATTGTATTAGAGACTAAATTTTTCTTTTAATCCACTTATCCAAACCAGATTTGCAGTCCATAATTTAAAAAATAAATGAATTTGATTAAGTGAATCATCAATAAATCCCTTTTACTTTTGTTTCTTAAGAGTACAATCATATTATCATATACATAAAAGATATTTCTCTATGTAACTTACACAAAAGAGATAGCAACTTACTATGTCCCAGCAATTCGGGTACTAATATGAGTGTTGTCCTCTTCATCAAGCTTTGCCAAACCAAAGTCAGATATTTTTGGGTTGAGATCTTTATCAAGCAACATATTAGTAGCCTTGATGTCCCTATGAACAACCTTCAATCTTGATTCTTCATGAAGGTATGCCAAACCTCTAGCAATACCAACACAAATCTTGTATCTTGTTGGCCAATCCAATTTTATTTGGAATTCTTCAGGACCTTCATTTGTGAAAATGATATAAAACGGACAAAAGTAACATATATAGTCATATTCATAGGTTAACATATCAAATAAATGATAATAATCAAAAGTTTACGATATAATAAGTAGATTTACCAAATAAAGCTCGGGCAAGGCTATTATTTTCCATATATTCATATATCAACAATAGTTGATCTCCCTCCACACAACATCCATAGAGTTTAACAAGATAAGGATGTTGCAAAGCAGAAATCATTCCTATCTCATTTAAGAACTCACGATTCCCTTGTCTTGATTTAGAAGAGAGTAGCTTTACTGCTATTAATGTCCCATCTGACAGACATCCCTACATTTCCAAGGATGTTATATGTTTTGAATGTTGTAAAATAATTTTCAAACATCAATACGCAAAATTATAGACAAAATACCTTGTACACAGGACCAAATCCTCCTTCTCCAATCTTATTCACCTCATCAAAGTTGTTTGTTGCTACTTTTATTTGTCTTAAAGTGAATAAACCTGTCTGTAGTTCTAAACCTTTTAGCTCTGTTAATTAAAGAAAAAGAAATATCAGAGACCTCTTGTAGTAAAAAATTTTCATGTTTGCTGCAACTTTCTGATTTATAAGATAATTACTGGCCTCAAATGATCAATACAACATACACTAAGTAGGGCATATATTTTAATTTTCTCAATATTATAATTTCATTTTTTTACATGAAAAATCCACGTGATTTGGGAGAAAGACTAACGTATTATGAGAAATTTTTCTGTGTAAGTCCATTCGGGTATATGTAGCTAACTATATTTGTAAATATGGTTAATTTTGTTGTCTAATGAAATAATTAAACGTAAAAAGACTAAGACAGTTGATCTTCATGAGTTTTGATATAATGTCATCCAGATTTGTTTCTTTTATTTTATTTTTTATGTACTTTTGCACATTAATTTCATTTAAAATTATCAATATATAGTTGATAATGTCATTAGATTATTGAAATGTCAAATAATTATCAATTTCATCTTACAAACAATTAATATGTAATGCTGCTATTAACCATTACACATGGTCAAGTATAAATATGGTTAAGTTCGTAATTTCTTTATAATTACCTCTTTCTAAAGAACTTTTCTTTCTTAAGCAGCCTTTCCACCAAAGTATAGAAAACACAAGGATGATAACAACTGCTACTGCAACCACAATTCCAACCACAGCTCCTACTGATACGCTACTTCCATTTTCCAATATGCTATTTCCATTTTCCGAGGGAGGTGGATTGTCTGCATGATAATTATACAAGATCTTAGATTATAATATTAAGATGAAACTTACAAAGAATAACAACCTACCTGATAGCACAGTTATAGCTGATATAAGAGGGCCATATACTGATCTAATTGGGAGTGAAGTTGTCCCTTTTCCAGCCCAATACAAGCGTATCTCCAAGGTATTACTACTTACAACAGCACTAAAGTTTTTTGTGATTGCCTTACCAATACCTCCTGCTTCTTCTGCAATATTGAAACCCTCCTTCACTAGTTCTCTCTGCAACATTTTAATAAAAAAAATTGAATGGCTCACGTTGATTACAAGCCTTAAATATTTCAAATAATTTTGAAAATATTGTAGCAAATGACTATTGA
>Ga0209489_109743_pt1 | contig 11608 bp, 9 predicted proteins | sample SiratrowhiteBW_FD_187527 | JGI IMG/M metagenome (GOLD analysis project Ga0209489, IMG submission 187527) | Root nodule microbial communities of legume samples collected from California, USA - Siratro white BW (SPAdes) (version 2) | ecosystem: Host-associated > Plants > Roots > Nodule | place: USA... | reverse complement strand
AACAACTGTAAGAAAATATTAAGAGTATAGTGTTCAGCTTACAACTAGCTACAAGTAAAGTGTTCTCGAGCTCACTTAATGGCTGATGCAGTAGGCATCCAATTTGTGAGTTTTTTTTTTTTTTTTCTTTTCTCCTGTTTTAAATTTCTGACACATAAAAAAAAAAAACTGGCTATCAGTTATAACCCTGTTCCTACATGAAAATGAAACAAAAAAATATTGACTAACCCTTCGGCAAGCTTTAACTATATCCGACTCGGGCAATTGTGTACCACCTCGAATTTCCTATCACCACCAATCAAAGTCACTGCTTCAGCCTAACAAACTGGAAGTAAAACAATGAATACTTTTGGAAGCAAAGATATACCTTGCTAAAGTACCGCTTCAGCAATATTTCCTTTACTACACCACACATGCCATAGAAGTATAGTAAATTTGACATGACCTGCAAATGTTTTAAAATCTTCAGAAAAGAATGAGATTAACTTTTAGAACAAAACAGTCTTTCTTTCATAGGAACAGAACCTTGTTGTATAACCATTCAGCCCAAGATGGTTCTTTACATAAAGGCGAAACAAGTATCAAACCAAGAACACGTTGTCTATACTTCATCTGTTGTCAAGTGTTAGAAAGACCTGTGAGCATCTTAGGGCCATTTATGAAGGAGACAAACACACATGAATACTTACAGCAAATAAGGTAAGAACATAAGCCCCAGCAGTCACTCCCATACACATGACTGCACTAAGACTGCAAAACAAGAACAAATAAAGGATAAATCAGCTTCGACGGCCAGTACCCATCCCTTTCAATCTGTCCATTCTAGGAGGAACTTGGAGTCAACTTAGATATTTAAAGACAAATAGAAAATGGTCTAAATCTATTTCTTCATGTCACTAAATGGGAAGCAACTTTTGATTGAGCTAAACACTCACCCGAAAAAGTTGAGAACCTCAGCTATTTGATCAGCTAAGTCATCTACAGAAAGAATTGGGTAATCTGGATCAATTGGAACAGCTCCTAACTGCAATAACTCTTGAAGAAAGCACAAGATGATAAGGAACCAGGTAAATTATAAATATTCAACAATGTAGAAATTTATAACATTAAGGAGACAAGAATCAGGCAACGCCATAGTACAGCTTCAAGATACAAACCTCGTGCCCAGGTGGACTAATGTGATAAATGCAGAAATTGTGGAGCAGAAGGTAATATGCCTCGGGACAAAATAATAACCCCTGAAAGCAGGAGACATCTGATGAAACCACATGCATGAAAACAACAGGTTAGATTGTCAGTGCATCACAAAAAGAAAGAAAAAAATGTTGAGTTGAGAATAATCAATGTTTGGCAAAAAATCACTAAACAGCACTTGTAGATTTGATTTTGCCTGCATCAAAAACTTTTAGGAGCACGCCTCAAATTTTCAGAAAATAAATACATAGTTTCAGAAGCCGAAAGAGCAAATGTTTAATTTTTATAAAAACTGAAAAAAGAGAAAAAAAAGAAAAAAAAAGTTGAGTTGAGAGTAATCAATGTTTGGCAAAAATCACCAAACAGCAATTTCATATTTGATTTTGCCTGCACCAAACCATTTAGGAGCAAGCCTTGAATTTTCAGAAAATAAATACACAGTTTCAGGAGCGGAAACAGTAAATGTTTAACTTTTTTTTTATAAAAACCGATACATATTTCAATGCCAGCAGGTACCAGATTTAAAACTCTGGTTAAATTAAATCTACTTAAATGTACTGGGAAAGAATTTTAACCATAACAATAGGAATAAATCCATAAAAGCTACAACTGTAAGACAAATAAAGTGCAAAGTCCTGATGCAAAATTAGAGGGGGTTATTCATGTGATATACGTAAAACATAAAAGCCATTTAACTTACAATTTAAAGCCAAATCTGGATATGTGATAAGTGCTGGCTTATCCTGGTCTCCGTATACAGAAACGGATACAGGACCATGACGTGTTCTGATGATATGTTCCTGCACAAACATCAGTAGCATACTAATCACTGGCGGCACAGAAATTTAACCGAAAAGGACCACAGTGCTCATTACCATTGCCCTTATGTTTTTATAACAACAAACAGGGAGGGAATCACACAAGTGAGCAAAAAATGTTTTATATTTATAGCACGTTTGAGTTCATTGTTGACGATGAGTAATGGTACAATACATTGTTAGAAGCTCCTTTTGAGGAAGCAACTTCTATTTTATTCAACAAAAGGTCTTTAATCATGTGTGAGCAATTAAGCATGTGCACCAAAGACTTGCGTGGAAACAGTTGGGGCAGCAAAATGAAATCACAAAACGATACTCATGCAAACAAGCAACCCGTAACAAGCCACAAAACCTTTCAAGGCGGAAACAATGTACATTGCATGTGAAGAAGCACTTTTTAAGAAGAAAATTATTATTCTACTCTTGTCACAATAAAAAAAGAATTTCATTTCATGAATGGAGACTTTTATGTCATAACCTAATTAAAAATCAATTAAAATATGATTTTTTAAATTAGTTATTACAAAAATCAACAATCTTAACATACATGGTAAACTGTAATGAGACAACAGTGCATAAAATTATATTTAAATTAAAACTTTAAAAAAAAGTTGGGCTTCTTGTAAGGAACAATATTCCACTACCAACCAATCAGAAATCATCATTAGTATCACTCTTGAATTAGTTATTACAAAACTAAACAATGTAAAATAATTTTATATTATCTGTCCAAAAACTATTAACCAAAGAAAAAAAAAATCTAAAACCACAATCTAATCTCTTTAACCATAACGCAAGATAACACTAACACAAAACGTCTTCACCATTTTGCAAAACCCTTAGACCACATCAAAAAGCGAACTAGTAACAATTATATTAGCAGCAACCATTTGCTTGTATTTCCAGCTCACAAGCTGAGTTATTCTTGACATCAACCTCCTTTACGGAACATCAGAAACCAAAACGACACGAAAAACGCCGTTTCCGCTCGGGACGAATAAACAAACTAGCAGAAGCTCAAAACAAGCAATTGAAATCACTCTCAGTGTTACAAGGGAGTAGTAGTAGTCAAACGCATAATTCCGAAATTAAAAAGAAAAGCGCGAGAAAAAAAAAAAGGAACGAATCGAACTAAAACCGCTAAACGAGGTTCGATTGATTACAGAGCAAGTCCTGTAATGCAAAAGCAGCTTATCATCGCTATTCTAGTTGTCGTCGTTGTTGTTGCGTATAACACTAAATCGATAACAGAAAATCCAATGCAGAATCACAATAATCATAATTACGATAACGATAACGATGATAACAAAATCAATATACCTGAGGTGAAGGAGAGAAGGAATCGATGTCTAGCGAGAGAGAATCGCTCGAGGTTGAATCGGCCATGGAACGGAAAGTGATTCGAGAGTGGAATCGCGAATGCAGAATCGCGTTTTATATCGATGCTGTTGTTACGGCAACACAACGAAAAAACGAAACGAAACGAACAATTATGTGTTGGTTTGAGTGAGTGATGGTGGTGTTAATAAACTCGAGCGAGTCAAAACGAGTCACCGACGATTCCATGGCGTGGCACTTGTTTGTTTGGGGCCTCACCAGCCATCGGCATCAAACAAAAACAATCCTAACCTAACCCCATACCCTGGTTAACTTAACCACACTTGGGTAAGCCGACAATGTTTTTTCTTTTCCTTTTTCCGCTTTTCTTCTCAGGTGAAGAATATATTATTAATAAGCACAAAAAATATATTCTTTTTATCAGTCTTTAATTTTTTTATTTTAATAAAATATTTATGACGTCTTTTTTTACCATTTTTTGTTGGTATTTAAGATTAATTCGGAATATGATTCACATGGATATATTATTATTATTATTGAGAAGCATAAATGAGAGGTAGAAAGTCAATGCAATGCAATTTTTGGGTTCCACTGCATGGGTACCCTTTTGCACACATTTCACTTTCAATTAAGAAATTTGCAACCACTGTCCCATTCAACTAAATTGCCATTTTACGTAACTCATAAACAATTACTCCCAATTCATGCAAGAAAAAACAATTTCATTTAAATCAATCAGTGGCTTTGGAAAACGATTCTCAACTACTAGTTGCTGTCATGTTCTTTTTCTTCTTTCTTTCTGTAAAATATTTACACGGCTAGAATTTTATTTTTTATATTTTGAAGATTTTTTCTATAGGTTTCTTATAAATATCTTTAAGAAAGTAGCTTTTTTAATATTCCTTTCTCGAATTTGGATTGATAGATAATTTGTTTGTGAATAATTAGTTAATGCAAAATTTGGAATTCGTAAGAAATTTTTTGTTAAAAAATATTTGCAATAAATTTTCATGCAAAAAAAATCACCATAAAATTTCATGATAAATTTAGTTATAAAAAAAAACAGCAAGGGTAGTTTTCCTACTAATTTTAAATCTGCAAATAATTTCTTGTAAACAATTTATAAACTATCTTTTCCTGTCAAATTGAAATTATTAATATATCTTTTCTATTGATATTTTTTCACAGGAAATTTTTATTATATATATTCATATTATTTTAAAATGAGAAAATAAATTGCAAATTATTTATGTATTTTATAAATATTAATATATAAAAGATAAATTATAAGATTAGTACTTAAAATAAATAAATGATAAAAAACAATGTCTTAATCGAGTATTTTATTTATACGAATTATATAATTAATAAATTAAATAAATAATTGTTTAAAATATGAAAAAAAATAAAGATACTTTAAATAAGCTAATACCTCATTTGCTTCATAGAAATAATATTACATACTTCAAATATTTACCCTATCGATTTGGTATATATTAACAACTAAAATACATCTAATCAAAATTGATCTTAAACTATTTTTGTCTTTTCACTATTTGTAAATGGGTCAAATACGTAATTTTACTTATACCATTTTTTAAATATAATATACAAAATAAAAATTTGTTTGATTATTTATTACGAAAGCATGCGTCAACTCCAGTATATTAATTAATTGGTGAAACAAAGTAGCCTCCATTTATATTTAGTCTTTCTACACAATAGCTATCAACTAATATTATCCAAAATTGCAAAAGCTTACCAAATAATCAGCACATCCAAATAAAGTGATAATGACTAATATCATTCATCAAAGTATCAAAATAAATCAAACTTAATATAGATAAATAATCTTTAAAATGTTCTTCAAAATATATTAAGAAAATCATATAGTTATTATTAAAATCACACCACATTTTATAAATATTATCAAAATTATCGTCAAATCAATACATCATATTCTATTACGAAGAATTATAATAAAACATATTTAATAAACTTTTATGAAAAAAAAAAACATAAATACAATAAATAAAATAAGATTTAGTTTTTTTTCCTATTATTTTCTTTTAGTAAAACAATAAAAAATGCACACAATCTAACTATCTCCAACCTTATTTAACGTAAGATCAATAACATCCATCTTTATCATGAATAAGCCCAAATCAATTTGCCAACTAGAGTTATGTTCAAAACCCTATCTTCTCTTGGTTAATTAACTCTTTTCAAGAAATCATACACCATATAGCATCCTTATTTTTGGGTGCCTCTCATAATAAAAAAATTAATTAAATCTCTTAATTTAAAAAAATGTAACAATAGAGTCCCTCTTTTTTTTTTTAATCTTAGTGTTGATATAAATCATTTATCAACTATTAATATTGCGAGGGAATTCTAAACATATATAATATAGTATATTTCCTTTTAATTAACAATAACATATTTAACCAATAAATATTTATGATTTTAATATATTCAATGTAAACATTTATTATCAAAATAAAAGTAATCATATTGTTGTGTTTTTAGACACTGAATGAGTTTATTGAACTAGAGAGACAAAATAAAATAAATAAATAATAGAACTAAAAGGTAATTAAATCTTTTAATCAATCAACTCACATGGATTAAATTATACATTTGATTTCTACTAATAAATAAATTTTACGTTCCAGTCTTTATATTTAAATATTATATCTTTTAAATTTTACACATTCTATTTAATTCTTCTGAATTTAGGGAGCGGAGAAAAAAACACAAATAATATATACAGAAATGAAATGGATTAAAATGGAATGTAAATTAATTAAAATGGATTGTTTTTAATATAAGAACAAGAATAAAATTTGTACGCTTGTTACGATCTCAAGGTAACAATAATATAAGTTTAGTATGAGTTGAATTAGATAAGTATTTTTTATAGTAGTATTTATGTAATGATGATTTTTTCATTTTTTTTTTGAAAGAAAAGGTGTAAGGTACATTCAACATTAAATGTCTATATAATGATTACTTTTTCACTCTTTGTCATGAAGAAGATGTAAGATTCATTCAACCTATCTTTTGTCAAATGCAAAAATGTAAAGCATACGAAAAGTGCATACAAAAAATTGTTCTTTTGTCAGAAAGATGGCGTTGAACCCAAGGTAAGCAATATTGGAGATGGTCGACATATAGGAGTGGCCAACATCTTGTCGGCCTAGGTGACTGGAAACTGGTGGAGGTCTTGTAAGCGGTTGGCCTGATAGTACATTTACCCTCCAAGCTTAAGTAGTCACCAGGCTACAAAAAGCTTTTTTAACAGTCTCTAGTCGACAAATTTGCGGGTTCTTTTTGTTGGTGGGAGTTTGGTTTTTGGTTGTTAATAGACTCCCCTTTTTGTAATCGTGATGGATGATATATCTCTTTATGAATAGAACTGCTTACTAGGCCAAACGTTTTATCGAGTTGATCTCGTTCCTTTTTAGGTGTTCGTATTGGCTGAAATAGTTATCATGAGATTGGATTTTACAAGTGAAGACTGATGCGATATTCAACCTTGGTACCAATTATGAGATTGAGTTTTCCTAAGTAAGGACCAAGGTTATACTCGGCCTTTGTACCAATCACGAGATTGGGTTTTGCGAGGTGAGGACCAAGGTTGTACTCTGGCTTTGTATCAATCATAAGATTAGGTTTTGTTGAGTGCCTTTGTACTAATCATGAGATTGGGTTTTGTTAAGTGCCTTTGTACCATTGAGATTGGGTTTTGCCAGTGAAGACCGTCGTGGTATTTGGCCTTGGTACCAATCATGAGATTGGGTTTTGCTAAGTGAGTACCGAGATTGTACTCGGCCCTTATACCAATCATGAGATTGGGTTTTGTGAGGTGAGGACCGAGGTTGTTCTCAGCCTTTGTACCAATCATGAGATTGAGTTTTGCTAGTGAAGACTGTCGTGGTATTCGGCCTTGGTGCTTATCATGAGATTGGGTTTTGCTAAGTGTGGATTGAGATTGTACGACCTTGGTACCAATCATGAGATTGGGTTTTACTAAGTGAAGACCGAGGTTGTACTCGACCTTTGTACCAATCACGAGATTGGATTTTGCAAAGTGAGGACAACACAAGACCTTGAGGCTAGTAACAATTCTCTGCAGATGTCTACTCCAATAGCTCCTTTGTCAGACTTCGGCATCTGGAACAAGGGAAGAGGTACCTGTACCTATAGAAGGCACTCCAATACTTAAGTCATTATTCAGTTCTCTTTAGTATGACTTGGATTAGATAAAACATACTTTTTTCCTTCTAGTTCTCTGTTATTTATAGTGGTATTTATGTAATGACGACTTTGTCACTTGGTGCACTCAACATTAAATGTCTATATCATTACTCTTTCACTCTTTGTGACAAAGATATAATGGTGTTGAACTCAGGATAAGCAATATTGAAGATGGCCAGATAGTATATATACAATCATATTTCACTCTTTGTGACAGATATAATGGTGTTGAACCCAGGATAAGCAATATTGAAGATGGCCAGATAGTATATATACAATCATAGAAAGAGTATATGACTAACTAAACCATAATTTTTTCAAAGCATACATATCATCAAATTGAATTTTCCTCTGTTATACTAGTAAATAAAAAATGTATTCTATTAACGTCTTTAAGAGTACAAGTATTTAATGACTTTTTGATGTAATTGTGGTAATTAAGATAATGGCAAGACGAGAAGAATAAAATGAAAATTATAAAATAGTTAATATAGTATATTAAAAAATATTATAGAAATAATTTTTAGAAAAGAAAAACATGGTATTTTGAAACCAAATTTTTAAGCAATTTATATCATCTAAGATAATTATTACCTGTAATTGAATATGTACGGTTACTATAATTTTCAAGATGTTTATTTTACCTCCTCTAAAACAAATAATACAAAAAGAATATTTATGAAAATTCATTTGGGTTTACATTAACTTTACTTAACATAATTTCAATTACAACAGTAAATCAGGTCACATAATTAGGATATTTTAATAATAGTTTTAGTATTTAGTGAATAAAGTAAACGATAATTAAATTTATAAATAAGGTCAAACAGTACTTATTTGAAATTAGATCTAACAAGTCTTATGCAATCAGATATTCCAACTAAAACGATATTGAAAACTAGGGTTGATCCAATATCCAAATATGTACTTGACAGTAGATCTTGCAGAAGTTTTTGGGTTCCTAGAAATTATTAGACCAGTGTCCTAATACAGTTTCACCTATCATATAGTTATATTTGCTCCTTTTGACGCTAATTAGACCAAAATATTCAATGCACTGTGCTCCCAACATCCAAAGAATCATTGTTGCCTGAATGTAAATGGGTTTTCTCTTACTGAATTCTCATGAATATGACATCTCATATTTTTTAGCGGTGTCTTATTAGTATCATCCTCGATCCCTTCTTTGCGTTTTCTTGTTCCATCAATAACTGAGCTCAGATTATCAGCAGCAGCCAAACTTACAGTGTCCACCGTATCAGACATCTCTATGTCACCATCAAGTTTATCTGCCCCGGCTTCTCCACTCATAGAAAAGAGATTCTTGTCCAGATTGTTGAAGAAATGCTTGATCACTGGAAGTAAGCACTCGGTTCTTGAAGTGAAAAAGTTAGCTTTGAACATTAAGTCCATCTGCTTGGCAGTTTCGCCAGCAAATACTGAAATTCCTTGTTCCTCAACTACTAGAAGCCACTCTGAACATGAAATCACTATTAGATACAAGAGGAAACAAAAAGAGTAGTTTCACAAAGAAAACCAAAGAGAAGGCACACATGGTAGTTGTTTCAGCTAACAACAATCTTGATTTCACGTTTTAAATGTGAAAAATGAAAACCACTTAAAATAACTCTAGCTACGATATGGATCTCAGATCCACATTCAACTTGATCTTGCCGATCAAAAAAAAAAATCAACTTTATCCGACAAAAAACGTGCATGCATTTAATAAAATTTGAAATTGAGTGCAGCCGTATTCAACTGTAGAGTTTACTATAACGTTTTAAAAATATAGCAATCTGTTAATGGTACGGAGAGAAGTAAAAAAGAAAAAAGATAATAATTGCAAGAAAAATCGGAGGAACTCACTTATAAGAGCTATGGGAGTGGAAACATTTGGTTTGCTGATCTTCCTGCCTATGCAATTTTGATTACTAACCCAGTTGATCAATTGAATGGGTATACAAGATCTACAAAAGGCATTTATGTAAGACATAGCTTTCCCCTGGTCACCTTTTTCCCTGTGACCAAACCAGAGAATGAGACTTGTCAAGAGAAACATTCCAGAAACCCTTCATCGATCAGTCACAATAGCCTTTTCTCATACCTAGCAGACTGCACAGCTAACTCAGCAACAAACAACCAAGTTATAGCAACATCTTTCAAACTGTTGGCATATAGTGAAAATTCTGCCTGAGGATTAATGAATGAATAGTCTATCATCATCACAGAGTTGTACAGGACTTCTTTTAAAAGAACTTGATTTTCAGAACCCTACAGTCAAACAAGGCAGTTAGTCGTTGAATGTAATAGTAAAAATTAGAAACAAGTAATATATACATCACACATTTATTGAAGGTAAAAGGAATAAAGTCATTTCCATAGAACTAGGAGCTGAAATTACCAACAGAAGAAGGGTGCCCAGTATTGGATTCAATGACCGTGAAGACTATGGCAATGAATTATTAATGTAGCTAACCAAGCAGTAACCCCTTTTCAAAGACATTATACTGAAAATCAAACTAGTGAACCATTCATGAATAATCGCTTATGTAAAGAATTTACTGGTAATGTTGAGTTTTAAATTTCCAAAATGTAACTCTGTTTTCCAACAATAATCAATACTTCAACTCCTGGTCTTACATCAATTATTTTATAAAGACTAAATTTTAGCACTAAAGAATATGTCTTGCATATTAATAAAAAGCGCCCTTCAGATCTTCTTGCATGCTAACCTGAGTAACCTCTACAGCTGGCAGTGACGTCAAGACATGACTAGCCTCCATTAAACATATGCCATGGGGGCTAAGTGGGCTTGTAGTTATTTAAAATTAGTCTTTTTAGTTTTGAGATCCAACAAAGTTTTCTGGAGAAAAAGGTGCTTTGACTAAAGCCCTTAATTCCAAATTATGATGATGGAAAATTAAAGCAAAAGAGACATGGTACTGACCAGTAGAGAGGTCACTGGGAAAACTGGCTCCAACATCATCCTGAAAAGGGTATCTGAATGGAGACCAATCAGCAATCAGGAAGAACAAACATGAAAACTGTAATGAGGTCACCCCAAAAAGCATAAGGATTGGACCAATGTCAAGCTGAGAAATAAACAAATACGGGTAAAAGAGAGATTGAACTAAGACAATTAACAAACAATTGTATCAAGTGATCTTATTGGTTTGTTTACAGGAGAAAATTATAATCAAACATAACTGCATTTCGTCCAGATCCAGCTTCCTAAAATGGTGAAGAAACTACAACACTCAAACTTCAAAGTATATAGAACATGATTAGATAAAGACATCAACGAGGTAAGATTAAAAACCAAAAGTATTTTTTGTTCAAAAAATAAAAATATATTTTAAACAAAATGAAGGGCATATCATTAATACTTTTTGTTAAACACTTCTTAATTCTTATCACTTAAATAAACACATTACATGTTTTTTAAGTATAAAACATAATGCTTCTGTTTGATCCAAATTCTCCATAAGCTCTTTGTAGGAGAGAAAAATAAAAAGAAAAATGAAATTAGTGTATACATGAATTAATTTGTAGAAGTCCTCTCATATAATTTCCCTTTTTAGCGGACTAATTTTAACTGGTGAAAAAGTAAAAAAAAAAATTGTCCTACACTTTTAAAGAAGCTGGTCAAAGCAGGTCAAATAAAGGAAAAATTAAACCTTTATCCTTAAAAGATTGAAATAATTATATTCGACATCTCCAAAAAAAAAATATCATGTACAATTTAACCTTAATTAATAGAATAACATAACAGTACGCGTCCTTGCTCTTAACACATTTTACCAAGTATAAATTACCCTCAATTTATAGCATAACATAACAGTGTCCTTCCTCTTAGCAAATATTCTCCTCCGACTGTTACTAATGTCATATTTGTAGTGCCAAAAAAGAAACAGGCACAAGGTAAAATTTGGTTAAGTCAGAGTTTAAGTGTGATTAGTCATATTTATATAATTATACTTTCCTAACATAAAAATGTT
>Ga0209489_109740_pt1 | contig 11614 bp, 4 predicted proteins | sample SiratrowhiteBW_FD_187527 | JGI IMG/M metagenome (GOLD analysis project Ga0209489, IMG submission 187527) | Root nodule microbial communities of legume samples collected from California, USA - Siratro white BW (SPAdes) (version 2) | ecosystem: Host-associated > Plants > Roots > Nodule | place: USA... | reverse complement strand
ATATATATATATATATATATATATATATATATATATATATATATATATATATAACATGTTAAATTATTCTTCCTTTATCCTCACTTTATTTTGCTGTCATTGATTAGTTTCAATCCACATACAATATTTTGTTTTTACCTTTTAAATATATTACAAAAAACGAATCGTTTGAAATAATTTTATAATTTATTTTAAATCTATACATTAAAAATATTTATTTATTATAAATTTTCATTAATTAAAAATATAATATAATATATAAGGCATATACTATAATTCAAGATTAATTAATAAAAAACAGCTATGTTATAATTCTAAGGTTTGTTAAAGTAGGACTAAAATATGGACAACTAATTTCCATATCTATAAATTCGATTTTCTATTATTATCATTATTGAATGTAGTTTTGAGACTTTTTTTTCTAGTATTTAGAAAGTAAATGAGGAAAATGCCCACCAGAAACAATTGTCAATATAATTAAAAATATAATTAAGTTAATTCACTTTTAGTTCAGAAACTAATTCAAAACATCCTAAAACTTTTAAGTTCAGAAACCAACTCAAAACATCCTAAAATTGATTTCATAATCAAAATGTTGTGTTATTGCTTTACAATATAGAAAAATCTTTATAAAGCCAAAACTATATGTTGTGTCTCGGACTTTACTATCAAGTTAAGACTCTAAAATCATAATATTAATTCATTAACATTGATTTTAGAGGACTCATTCTAACTTAATTCATTACTAATTTTTAAATTAACTTTTAATTAAAATAATTTAGAATTGATAAGATGACATAAATCAGTTTTTTTAAAAATATTTTCATCCTTGTAATTTAAATGTTATAAAGCCAAAACTATATCTTTATAATATATTCTTTGGCTCTATCTGCTTGAACCCCTTCTCCTCCACTCATAGATGATCCGAGTTCTCTTATGTCTCTCCAACAAAGAGACTCTTGCTTGTCATCTCTTGAATTTATTAAATTTCTCAAGATCCCCGTACTTGGACTTTAATATCAAGGAAACAATTGTTTTCCTTTCTATTTTTCTAGTTTATGTTTAACTTTATCCATTATTCTGTTAAAAAAAAACTACATCTTTTCTGGTTTTCCCCTACTACCATGTCCAAATAAGTAAAAGAAGTATTCATAATATTACAATTAATTATTGAGACAAATCTTTGAATTAGATTTAGATCACAACTCATACCTCCTATCCTACTCTGAAACCAACTCAAAAACATCCTTGATTTCATAATCAAGATGTTTTGTGTTATTTCTTTACAACAAAAGAAGATGTCCTTAGCATAGTGTAACATATTTATTTTAACCTCTTTACTACCCAAACGTGAACAGTATTTAGAATGTGTATTTTCTCTGTTTGTTTTATTGATCCCACTAGACCCTTAGCAGCTAATTAGGTATACAGATGGTGTTATAGAATCTTCTTCTCATAATAATTTTTATAGTATAAATTCTTCCCTCGAACTATCATTTTTTCGTCAGTCTAATTCACTTTGCACATAAACCAAAAGTCTGTAACATGTAGTATATGAAATTATATGTCTTCTCAAGATTCTCTTTAAGAATATATAACTTCTTTTTATACCTGATATTCTCTGCTGTTCAATTGCAGTAAGAACACTATCCATCAATTCCTGTCTTCTAAGAACAATGACTATCTATGATCTATTATCTTATCTTATGTAATTTAATCTTAAAAGAAATAATCTGGACTAGTATCTAGACCCACCTAACTAGTGAAATAGTAACATACTCATATAAGTGCGTGTATTTTCTGCTTTAAAAATAAGAGTTAGGAATTTAGCATTTGAAGGTTTCAACCATTTTCCATTCTTTACAAACTTTTCCACAACAACCATCCATCAATTTTGTTTTCACGTCGTCCCAAAAAAAATTCTATAAAGCCAAAACTATACCTACTCGGTCCCGGACTTTACTATCAATCAAGTTAAGCACTGATGCTAATTAGTCAATATCCTTAGACTTTATTGCATATGTAATGGACTCTAAAATCATAATATTAATTCATTAATATTGATTTTAGAGGACTCACTCTAACTTAATTTATTACTAATTTTTAAATTATTTTTAAATTAATTTTTAATTAAAATAATTTAAAATTGAGAAGATGACATTAATCAGTTATTTTCAAAAGTATTTTCATTCTCTTTGTAATTTAAATTTTATTCTCATCTTAAATAAAATTACTCTTACATCTTCTATTCATGTTATTTTCCTTTATACCATATCTCCACAGCATGAAAAAACATATAAAACATTTTAAATTATTATTTTTTTTATTTTTTTTTGCTCTTCTTTGATTGATTAGTTTCAATCTACATACGATCTTTTGTTTTTATCTTTTAAATTTAATATTACAAAAAAAAATCGTTTGTAATAATTTTATAATTTATTTTAAATCTATACAATTAAAAAACAATTATTTATTTTCATTAATTAAAAATATAATTTAATATATAAGGCATATACTATAATTCAAGTTTAACTAATAAAAAGCAGCTAGTTCTAAGGTTCGCTAAAATACGATGGAACACTTCTGCTAAAATATGGACAACTAACTTTCATATCTACAAATTCTATTTTCTATTATTATTATTATTATTATTATTATTATTATTATTATTATTATTATTATTATTATTATTAAATGTGATTTTGGCACTTTTTCTTTTGCTAGTATTTAGTAACTGAACGAGGGAAAAGCCCACCTGGAACAATTGTCAATATAAATAATGTATCTAACATGCTTATTTTTTTCTATTCCCTAAAATGGATTTGATTAGGACAGTCAATAGCATAAGGTCTTTGAATCAATTTCATTCTCAAAGTATCTCACATGTGTAATTTTTCTGATCCGTAAAATGGATTCAAATACAATAGTTACCTTCATTTATATAATAAACTTTATAATTTTCAATATATTTAAATATATTAAATTTGAATTTAGTCCTTTTTAAAATTATTTTATTTTGTAAATAATTTATTTAGATAAATCAATTCAAATTTATTAAATTTTAATTTTTAATTTGAATAAAATATTTCAATGGCAAGTGGGAAAGATAATTTAAATATCAAATAATTTTTAGTAATTTAAAATTATTAATATTGTTTATGTATAATTGTTCTTAGTTCTCAGTTGGTGTTAGTTTTCAATTAAATTTATTAATGTTTTTTTAAATTATTATTAAAGAAGTTTTTTCGTTTAATTTTCGTTTAAATGAGTTTTAGCTAATGTTGATCATAATTAGTTAAACTAAGATCAATCAGAATTATTTTTATAACATTATTAATCTTGTTTTTTTTAGTTTTTAATTAACGCCTGAATTTTTTTTCAATTAACATTTCTTAATTGAAATTTGTTGAAAAGTTATTCAATCTAATTTTAAACAAAATACTAACAACCTGTTTACATTATATCCAATCATAACAAAAATTAAAAAGAAAAATATTACAAATGTAATAAAAAAAAATAAGTTGTTATCGGTTAAAAATTAGTTTTTGAGAAAATCTTAATTAATAGAATGAAATATGATAACGAATGAAATATGATAACATTCTATAACAATAAAAATAATCCTAATAATTTAAATAAAAACAAGTTCTATCAACAACAAACAAAAAATTATATTTGAGATCAAATAGTAATTGTAACAATATTTCGTAATATTTCTTCTTATTTATGTTGACCACTTCAACCAAAATAGAGAAAAGGAAAAGAAAACATATTGAGTTAGGGAATAACAAGAATTTTAATTTTTTATCTTTTATTTCAAATTTGAAATTATTTATTTTTAACTAATCCAATTACTTAGTAAAATTATAGAATTTCAATTTCTTTTTTCTAAATTTTTTATCCAAACAATATATTTTATTGTAAAACATTAGATTCTCTTTACAAATAAATTTCCCTTTCAAAATTATTTTTGAAAATATATTATTAGTTTTTTTCGGACTAGTTTAATGTTTTCTCTTCTCGATGTGTTCCATTTTCTTACCTAGGATTTTATTAGGATAATCAATAATGTAATGTCTTTGAATTAGTTTCATTTTCCCTCTTTCAAAGTATCCAATATGGTTAATATTCTAACCCTTAAAATTTTTCAATTAGAACAATCAATATCTTAATTTGAACTAGTTTTATTTTTCCCTTTTTAAAATATCTTATTGCTTAATTTTATAAAATTTTGATTAAGAAAATCAATAACTTAAGATTTTTGGACTAATTTTATTTTTCCCACGATGTAATTAATTTTTAACCATAAAAAAATTAGGACAATCAACAACCTGTTTTGTTTTTTTTTTTTTCTTAAGACTAGTTTGATTTTTTATGTTGTATTGTTGATGCACTAATTTTCTAATTCATAGTGCACATGATCTTATAATTTTTTTTAAATAGTTTTATTTTTCGACATTATGTGATTATTGGTATGGTTAATTTTCTTACCCTTAGATTAGAAATTATGACATAATAATTATCTAACACAATACAAAATAATTCAATAATCTTCTGAAAAAAAACCAAATTAAACGAAATTTAGGCATATCATTGATTTTTGGAAAGCCGGAGCTTTCTAAATATCACAGGTGAATTTGATTTAATTTGTGTGATAATTTTAATTATTAGGAAGAGTTGATAGTAAGTGACCCTAAATTTGATTTAATTAACGACAAAATAGCTTGAAATTTTTGAATCAGTTTCATTCTTTTTCTTTTTGTCATCAAGTGTTTAATTTGTTACCAGTAAAATAGATTTGAATAGTACAAGTTCTTTGGACCAATTTCATTTTCTTCTTTTCAAGTGTTTAAAATGCTTAATTTTTCTAATCCATAAAATGGATTCAAATATAACAATTAATAAAGATGCTTAATTTTTCTAACCCATAAAATGGATTCAAATATAACAATTAATAGTTTAGGGACTTTTTGGAGTAGTCTCATTTTTGAAATGTCTAACATGCTTCATTTTTTTTCCCGTAAAATGGATTTGATTAGGACAGTTAATAACTCTCGGGACCAATTTCATTTTCAAGCGTCTCACATGCTTAACTTTTCTAACCCATAATATGGATTGAAATACAACAATTAATAGTTTACCTTTATTTGTATAAAAAATTTCACAATTTTTAAAATATTTCAATATATTAAATTTGAATTCTCATTTTAAATTATTTAATTTTCTAAATAACTCGATTCAAAGTTAATGAATTTTAATTTTTTGGTTTGAATAAAATATTTCAATTACCACTAAATATTCATTAAAAAATTGTCAATAATTTTAAATTAATGATACTTTTTTTTTTCTATTGAAATTGGTTGAAATAGCTTTCTGTTTATATAGACCACAATTAGTTAGAGTAACATCTGTGAAGTTACTTTTACAACATTATTGTTTAGTATTTTTATTTTTTTTTAACTTTCAAAGAATGTGAATTGAGAATTTTTTGAATTGACATTTGTAAAATAAATTGTAATTAATGTTGGTTTAAAGTCTCTCGATAATAATTAAAAAAAATCCTAACAAATTATATAGAAAAGAAATAACATTTGTATCGATGATAGACAAATAGTAATGACTCACATTAAAAAAAAAATTATGACAAACATAAAAAAATTAAGTTCTCATCAGTCCAAAATTAGTCTACCACTTCTAAAAAATCCTAGCAAATAGAAAGAGAAATAATGGTAGTTTATAATAATAAAAAAATCCTAACAATTTAAAAAAAAAATCTATCAACATCAATAAAAAATCATATTTGATATCAATCAAAAAGTAATAATTTCTACAATATTTTAATTTTAATTAAATTGACAACTTCAACTAAAATTAAGAGATAAGAAAAAAACACATAAATTTGAAAAAATGAAAAATTTTAAATTTCTATCTTTTTTGTCAAATTAAAAATTATCTATTTTCAAATAATCCAATTTCTCTTTCAATTTATTTTTTGAAATACCTTACACAAACAACATATTTTATACCAAAACATTAAATTCTCTTTACAAAATGAATTACCATCTTAATATTTTCTATTGAATCATATTATTCAAGTCTTTTTTTTTTTTAACTAGTTTAATGTTCTAAACTAGTTTAACGTATGTGTTTCATTTTCTTATCCATAAAATGAATTTGATTAGGACAATAAATAATGCAAGGTCTTTGAATTAGTTTCACAAGTATCCAATATGCTTAATATTCTATCCCTTAAAATGATTCGATTAGAATGATGAATATCTTACCTAGAACTAGTTTTATTTTTCCTTTTTAAAATGTCTTCCTGCTTAATTTTATAAGCTATGGATTAGAAAAATCGATAGCTTCGATTTTTGAACTAATTTTATTCTTATGATGTAATTAATTTTTAAACATTAAAAAATTATGACAATCAAGAATCTTAAGACTAGTTTATTTTTTGGTGTTCTATTATTGATGAACTAATTTTATATTTCATAGAACACGTTATCTTAATATCTTCTTTGAAACAGTTTTAGTTTTTTTTGCTCATTATGTGATTTGGTGTGGTTGATTTTCTTATTCTTATCCTTAGATTAGAAATAAGGAAATAAGAATTATCTAACACAATACAAACTAATTCAATCATCATCTGAAAAAAACAAAAACAAATTAAGCAAAATTTAGAAATATCATTTAAGAATATTTAATTAAAGTAAGTGAGAATTTTATTTTAAATTATAAAATAAATTTCTTTCCCTCTCTTCAAATAAATAAATAAAAGAATAACTAACTTAACTTCTTTATCTGAAAGTTAAAAAAGAAGTTGTTATTAGTTTTGAATGCAAGTTTTTTTTTTTTTTTCTGTAGAATGTTCGTTAATATTTCTAACCATTAAGAAAAGAAAAAAGAAAGGAAGGAAAAAAGAAAAAAAATGTCATTAAGTCATTAAGAAACATAGATTTTGATGTATTTTATTATTTATTTGTGTGAAAATTATAGATTTTAAAATATTGTAAAATTTTATGAAAAATTAATTATATAAAAGATTATATGTGGTGTTAGAGTTACTTGTTAGAATGTGTGATTCTTCGGTAATAAAGTTTATTCTCAAATTTTAGAATTGTGATAAGATTAAGGATTATGGTAATTGGATTACCCCAATTCAGTTTAATGAGTATGTGAGAATTATTCCCTGCATTATTGGTGTATGATCAAGCGCTATCGCAGAAGCAATTATTGATCTCCTTCATCAAATCACAAATTTCTTAATTCTTTATTTAATTAGTTTCAAACAATTATGGGGCCCAAGGTTACTTTATCAATTTTACCAAAATCAAAGTTTAAGGAAAGAATTCAAATTGAAGTGCAATGCATAAGACACAATTGCTTCCTGCACCTTACAAAATGTTTCCTAAATTTAATAAATTTTCAAAATACCAATAATATCTTTATTATTTTATATATTAAATAATTTTTCTTCTTCTCGTATTTACTGAAACATTTCTCATATTTTATTCCTTTTAACAATGATAAAAATGATGATGAATGTTGTTAAGATATTTAATACTTAATATGATTAATTTTAAAAATTCAGTTTAATACATTATTTTCAAATATTTAGTTTTATTATAACTAATTAAATGTTGCTTGAAAAAAAATATAGATATTTTTTAATATTTATTAGATTTTTTTTATTATTTATGAAGAAAGTTTGTTAATATTTATCAAGAAAAAGAGAAGTTAACAGTTTTTTACTTTATTGTACTTAGTTATATACCTGACTCAGTAATAAGGAGATTGTTGGCATATTGAGAATTTGTTAAGTGTAGAAAACAATGTGTATAGTGCAGAAAACAACTACCTCTATAAACCACAAAATTGGTATTAATTGGATTTAGAGGCTTCGTGGGCTCCACCTTGACACATTAAGGATAATTTGGTTTTAGTTAACGTCTGCATAAAGATTAAACTAAAGAGAAAGTTTTTATAAATTAATTATAACTTTTCTGCTACAGTAATAAAAAATAAAAATTAATTTATGAATTGATTAATTTTGAAATTAATTATATGAGTGATTTGTAATCACTAAATTGATCAAATATGATTTTAATTAACCATTGAATATATGCTAAACAATAGTTATTTATGTATAGATATAAGATATTTAATAATCACCTTAAGGTTGATACAGTCGTTGTTATAATTATTGATTATGATTGGTGGAAATGACATTATTAGTTTTATGCTATTGAAAGATAGTAATTTTTTTTTTTACTTAGTGTAAGTATCATTTCATCATATTATTGTATGTTATGTATTATCAAAAGTAAAATATGAATATACATTGAATATTTAGTTAGAAGTTACCTGAATACATATTTTTATACACAAAACATTAATGTATGGTTTTTTTGTAAATTTTTACAATTTTCATGAATTTGTAAGGTGTAGAAAATGACATTGTCAAGTTTAATAGACTAAATTATGATGAGCAGTGTAAACAAATCCATTCTCATTTGAGATTTATAGATTTAAATCTTGCATTAATAATGGATGCGAAACCTGCAACCATTGTCGAGACTAGTTCAAAGAAAGATAAATCTCTTTTCATACATGGGACAAGTCTATCTGGTTGAGTGTGAGCTTGATGAAGATAACCTTGACTGAAAATGTGAAGCCATCTATGACTAAGATTGAAGATGCTAAGCAATTCATGAAGAAAATTAGGGAATGTTCTCAATCAGACATTACTGACAAGTCTATTATGAGTTTGAATGAGTCAACGACCAAGAAATCAGATATTACTCACAACCATTCGTGATTATGTGACTGGAATGACAAATCTAGCAGTAAAGCTGAAATCAATGGGTATGGATGTGAGTGAGTCTTTTTTAGTACAATTCATTGTGAACTTACTTCTAGCTGAGTTTGGCCAATTCCAGGTAAACTACAACACCATTAAGTTAAAATAAAACTTTTAAGAAATTATGACCATGTTGGTTTACAAGGAAGGGAGGTTAAAGAAAATGTAGGAACACTCCCCATCTCACATTTCATGATGAGACTAGTAGTAGTAAAACTAAGCCAAGTAAAGAGAACAAGAAGGATAAAACTTTACTAAAGGTTTGTTAAGGCCAAATCCATAATAAGAAGAAATGTTTTTTCTACAAGAAGGATGCACATTTCAAGAAAGATTGTCCCAAAAGAAATAAATAGTTTGAAAAGAAAGGTACTTACTATGTCTCAATATGTTTCAAATCAAATCTTATTGAAGTGCCTAATAATAACTTGTAGTTAGATTCTAGTGCAATTACTCATGTGTCACATGTTATGCAAGGTTTTCTTTCCATCGAACCATAAGAGGAACTAAAAAGTTATTGTATATGGGAAACATAATGAAGGAAAAGAAGGAATTGAGAGGTATAGATTGATCCTTGATAGTGGTTGTTGTATACATCTCGAAAAGTGTCTTTATGTTTCTATATGTACTAGAAAATTAATTTCGTTGCAAAGTTAGACAAATTAAGATTTAACTTTAGGATTGGTAAATGATCTTTCACTATATAAGGATATGTACTATTATGGTTCTGGTACTTTAATTGATGACTTATGTCGTTTTAATCTTGATGTTAAATTTGTTAAATCTCTACTTCATGTTGAACATAGTAATCATGTAGTATATAAGGAGCACTTTGCTTTTTTAGGGCATCAAATGTTAGCTCACATATCGAAAGAAAGGATGTCGAGGCTATTGAAAAATGATATTTTGCTTCAATTGGATTTTGCTGACTGGGATGTGTGTTTGGATTGCAGAAAAGGCAAGCAAACAAATTACATTTCAAAGAATTTAGCCACAAAAAGCAGTTAACTTGTTGAGTTGATACATAGTGACATATGTGGTCCAGTTAATACTCTATCTTTTGGTCGTGGAAAATATTTGTCAACACCTAATTTTGTCCGAGTAATCTTTTAAATTACAAATACGATAATAAAATAAAATAAAGAAATGAAAAAAATGAATAATGAATAATAACGTGAAACACATATTTATTAATCTAAGTGTTCTTGAAAAAATAGTAAATATTTTTTTTTTGAATTTTTCCATTACAAAAAAATAATTAATAATAAAAAAAGAAAATAATAAAAAATACAAAATTGAAACAACATAACCTAAAAATAATAAAAATAAAAATAACAAAAAAAGAGAACTGTTTTCAAACGATTTCCTTCATTCGTACACGTTCAAGATAATAAAAATAATAATAAAAAAGAATAAGTCAATCTTTCCTAAATTTCCTCTCTCTTAACTCCACGTATTATTTAAAAAAATATAAAATAACAACTTTGAAACTGCTCAGAGAACAACCCACCTTCTCCACTACATAAAATAAAATTAAAAAAAATATAATAAACAAGAAGAATGGGTCAAAGAGTGAAAGAAGAAAAGAGGAGAACAAGAGAAAGCAGGGAGAAGAGAGAAAGAAGAAAGCACAAGAAAGAAAAAAAAAGACCAACTTCAGGTATCCGGTATGTTGCATAGAATAAGAAAAAACCTACAAATTATTCCTATTGCATCGACATACATCTTCATGAATGCATCATTCCCCTATATTTTCTGCATTGTGTTTCTGCCTTGCACCTTCTCTGCATTGCGTTTCCATCATGCGCCTCCCACTTCGGATCCAACACTATGCTTCTATGCACCGCTGCCATAACCCTCTCCCATAAAATCCCGAGCACAATGCCTACCATTGCACCTCAAAAAACACCACAATACCTTTCACCATATACCCCACCAAATACTCCACCATGCATCTTCCTCATAACCCTCTCCCATAAAATCCCGAGCACGATGCCTACCATTGCACCTCAAAAAACACCACAATACCTTTCACCATATACCCCACCAAATACTCCACCATGCATCTTCCTCCAAATGCCTTACCATGCAAGTCAACACCAACCTCTAGCATACAATTCCACCTTGTGCCTACCCTCTGCCATGCACCCTCACACCAAAACACCCACGAACGAAAGCGCCAGCTGCTCCACCGTGCACCTCAACTACACCTCCTTTAACCTCAACCACACCAACCAATGTTATCACCAAGCCACCATGATGTAGTTCGAAATCCAACTCAAAACCGCCTTCGATTCCCTCAAATGTTGGGATACAACCTCAATTTCCTTAACCGCTACCTGCGATCTCTTCATGCGATACGTGACAAGGACCTCCACTCTCAAATACGAAGACTTCAATTCTGCAAAGTCTCGCTTGCTCTAATGCGGCGATAAGTTCGGTGAAATCTCCTTCAAGGCTCGCGAAATCATTGCAATGCTGAGCCAGGATTTTATATTCGACGGTTGCACGATTCTTGTTCACGGTTTCTCCAGAGTCGTACTTCAGATTCTCAAACTTGTCGCGTAGAATGACAAGCTCTTTAGACTCTTCTGCACATAGGGGAGACCGGATAGAACGGGTTTGCGGTTGTCTAATGAGATGAAAAAGCTTGATGTGCCTGTGAAGCTTGTTATAGACTCCGCAGTGGCCTATACTATGGATGAGGTTCACATGGTGTTTGTTGGGGCAGATGGAGTTGTTGAGAGTGGAGGT
>Ga0209489_109739_pt1 | contig 11616 bp, 4 predicted proteins | sample SiratrowhiteBW_FD_187527 | JGI IMG/M metagenome (GOLD analysis project Ga0209489, IMG submission 187527) | Root nodule microbial communities of legume samples collected from California, USA - Siratro white BW (SPAdes) (version 2) | ecosystem: Host-associated > Plants > Roots > Nodule | place: USA... | reverse complement strand
TATATATATATATATATATATATATATATTAATTATTATATTTTGAGAGAAGTGAAAGATTACAATGGACAAATATTAAATTTTTTTTTTCTTTTTAGGTAATATCTTATTTTTTTTCAAAGAATATATAAAAAAAATAGATATTTCAATTCTTTTCACAACAAGAACAAGAACATGGTTGTCCAAGTAACTTAAGAGCTATCTTCTGAAGTATTGTGTATGAGTTTCATGAATAATCTACCATATTTTTGTATCTATTTTACTTATATCTCTTAAAGAGTCAACATCGACAAAATCTTCTTTTCTATCTAAAAAGTATTCAAATTTTATATTTACTTTTCTTCTTACATCTATATGACCAAAGTATGTCTTAAGTAAGTTCAACATCTTGATATAGAGCAAGTCTTTCTGAATATTCACTTAACCATTCATGATTATAATATCTACAATATTAAAAATATATAAACATAAATTAACATTATGATATTATAAATAAGATATATAATACAATATAATCATAAAATAATTTAACTATATGATGCAATACCTTGAATTTAAAGAATGAGCAAGACAATAAAGATATGTGCTACTCTTAATCCAACATCAATTAATAATGATTGTACTACCTTGATGAATGTTTAACCTCTGTCTTTCTTTCATGTTGGAATATGACATTTCTCATATTTTCATTAAATCTAACATTTCATGTACTAAAGTAGTCATATCCGTTTTGTTTTTCTAAGAACATCAAATATGGGTATTAAAAGCAAGTATGTAATCAACCTTCATCCACCAATTATCATTCAACAAAGTTTATTTCACAAATAGTGCACTAACCACATTATCCTTTATGTAAGATCACAATTCATCACTAATAACAATCTCTTGTAGTCTTTTTTTCTTTTCAAACTTCTAAACCTTTTGAGCATGACGATGGTCGAAGCAAATCTTGTTGGCACAATAGAAAGCAACTTCAACAAGTTGAAGTTATTGAACATTGATAATCTCATAGAATGCCCCACAATAAAGTTTTTAATAAAGGTAATATAATCAACAATTTGTGAGATCCAAAAATATTTTTCATAATCATCACTATTTTTTTTTTCATAGTTTTCGCTGCAGAAATATTTTTCAATGCAAGATTCAAGGTATGCACTACACAAAAAGTCTTATTTTAATATTCATGTAAACTCTTTTGTCGCAAGTTGAATAAATAGTGATTTCAATTATAAGCTTTGTGCTTATTTCCTCTAAGCTCTTTATTTTAAGAGTAAGAAGTACTTAATATCCTTGGCTTAGCCAACCAAGGTGGGTTCTTCACTATTCTCACCATAGTGGGTTATTAACCACGCCACGATTGGTGACCCAAACGACGTCCCGATGCCAAATAGTGACCGCTTTTTCAATCATTAAATGTCCAAAATAAGTCACTGATTAAAATATTGACCAATTTAGTGATCAAATGTATGACCAAATCAGTGATCGATTTTAAAAATTAGTAAATATTATTTTTATTATAAAAAATATTATTTTTTTTACTTCTATTATTCTTATTATGATTTACACTATTTTTGTTTATAATTTTATCATTTTTATTATCCACCATTACACATTTTAATGAAGTTTTGGACAAAGTGCACTAAGGGAGACTTGAACCCAAGATCTCAACTTGAGAGAATCCATCATTAGACCAGAGTAGCTTTTGTATCGTGTTAGATTATTATACTTATTATTACAATTACACTTACTATTTAATAATATTATAATAATAATAATAATACTATTATTATTATTCTTATTATTAATATTATAATTATAATAATAATAATAATTATTACTATCATTATTATATAAAATTGTGTTATTATTATTAATATTATAATAATAATAATAACTATTATTATTATTATTATTATTATCATAACATAACAATTTTATTATAAGAACAAAAATATTTATAATTATAATATTAATAAATAATAATAATAATAACTACAATATTATTACTACTATTATTATTATTGTTATTATTATTTGATTGCAGAACTCTGCTCCTCGTCTCTTTTCTTTTCTTTCTTTTTCTTTTTGTTTGTATCAATTTTACTTAATTTCAAAATACTAATTTAAATTAAAGTGACTGAATATTTAGGTACCATTTCAGTTACTAAATTGTAAAATAAGTTGTAGTCATTAATTCGGTTACTAATAATGACTGAATTTTTAGATCACTAATAGTGACCGTATTTTTCGATCACTAATTGGATCAATTATCAGTGATCAAATTTTTTATCACTAATTTGGTCACTAATAATGATCGATTTTTTTGTCATTGATTCAGTTACTAATTTCAGTCACTAATTCGGTCATTCATGTTAGCACCAAGGCTAAACATGTGATTTGATGAAGTCAACAAAGACCATTGCTTTCTGAAGTTTCTGATGGATTGGATCTGGACTATGTTAGATCAATGCCTAGCACGTGAGTTGATGAAGACTGCCTCATGAAGAATCTGTTGGAACCAACTTGGACCAGAATTGTTCAAGTAAAGACTTTGTGCCAACATGAAGATGGTTGGGTGATTAGGTATTGGTCCTTAGTTGGGTTTGTGTGTTGGTGATTGGCTTAGTCCTTAATCATTAGTGGCATGGTGCATCATTCCTGAGGTGCTAAAAAGATTCACAAATATTTTTATTAAAACTGTTTTTAATAAAAATAACCCAAACTATTTTTGCTGGAAAAAGTTTGTTCAATCAATTGAATTTCTAAAACAATCGATTGAATGTGACAGTTATTTTTGTTACAACTAGAATACAGTTATTTCTGTTACAACTGAAACCTTTGCCTGGGTCAAACTAACGGTCAATTCAATCGATTGAATGGTTTGTTCAATTAATTGAACTGTGACAGATAAGCTGTTTTTAAAACTGATTTGGGTATTTAAAGGAATGCGCACTATCATTTTCAGTTAACAGAAACTTTCGAAAAGCCTTCCTTGAGATTTCCTAAGTGAGATAGAGCGCCCCTTTTGTGCGATCATCATTTTGGCAAAGCTTTTCAAATCAAGAAACCTCTAAGAATGTGAATCTTTAAAGCATCTTTGAGTGAGGTTCTTGCGACTTTGGTTCTGGACCAAAGCTAAGTCTTCTACACCTGATCTTCATTCTTTGTAATCTGTGTTGTGTAGAAGTACTCTGTAATCTTTTCTGATCTTGTTGATCTGTAATCTGTTTGCTGTTTTCAATTACTGGGTTTGAAATTGAGTTGGTGCAATGGGTTTCTGCACTGGTCACACATTTGCTGAGGGGTTCAGTAGAGGGTGAGTACTACGGGGAGCAGTGTTGCTTGCGAACTGCAAGTGTTTTGGTGCAGTGGGTTTCTGCACTGGTTACACACTAGCTGAGGGGTTCAGTGAGGTGTGGGTTTAGTGCTGGGAGCAGTTTGTAACTTGCTGGGAGCAAGAGTTGTAAACTGATCTTATGATCTGTTTAGTGGAAACCTTTGCTAGTTTGCAAAGGATTGGACGTAGCCCTTGTGGAAGGGTGAACCAGGATAAAAATTCTGTGTTCTTCTTTTTCCCTACTCTTTTTGATCTTTTTTATTCAACTGCTGCGATCATTTAAATCGACTGGATTAAAATCTGATCATATAGTTGATTATATTCTGAACATCTGTTTTTCATATATCTGAATCAACTGTGTTTCTGAATTGTTTTTAATCTACTGGATTGTGTTTAATCATATTGAATCTGGGTTAAAACATTTCTACACTGAAACTGTTTTTCTGGGTTTATATTCAATAATTTCCATTGTGCACAATTGATTGTTTACTGGACAATCCAGAATTACACGAGTTAATTGATTGATTTAAGAATTTTCATTCTCTACTTCAAGAACAAATCAGATTTGCGAAAAGATTTTGAAAGTTCAATTCACCCCCCCTCTTGAACTCGGTCTAAACCTTGTTTTACAATTGATAGTGACCAAATTTTTCGGTCACTAATTTCAGTCACTATTTAACAATTTTTTAGTAGTGCATATATTGAGTTCAAAAACATTGGTTCACTCTTAGTGATAACTATAAAATTTATAAGTGGTCTTCTTTAAAGATCACTCTACCTACCAATAACAATTATCAGACCTTTCCGATTTTACAAATTTGTTATAGGTTGTAGAAGATTTTCTACATGACTTCTCTCCTTTAAAAGTAAATGACCTCCCAATTTATTATATGTTGGCAGTACATATCCACTAAGATTAGAAGTATTAGCTGCATAAGAAAATGCATTCCTATAGTAAGGACTTCTTAAAAAACGAAATAGTAGACATGAAAAATAAAACATCTCACAATTTCACAATCAAGAGTATTTTTGACTCGAATATTGAAAGAATGACTCTAAAGGAACTTTGAATTTGGAGCCCTTGTGTGCTTGATTTCCTTCATCAGATATAAGTGGTGGAGGTAATTTTTTTTTCATTTGAATTTTGTATTTTCAGTGTTGGTTCATCCTTTAATCTTTTAAACTCAACAAATTTTGATGAAGTCATATTTGGACAAATTTTAACTCCTTCTCTCTTAATTTGTAATTAATGAGTTCTTACTCTAGTGTAAGATCTAGTGCATAAAAAATTACATCGATTGCACTTGGTCATATTATTTTCACCACCAGAAATTTTTCTTAACTTTAAAATATATCTCCACAAAGGTTTTATCTCATCTTCATATTGGATAGCTTGATTAGATATATTCATCTTAATTGAGTATAAAATATAAATATAAAAAAATTTACTTAAATATAAAAGTGAAATAAATTTATCTAATAGAAACTAATTTATGAATATAAAAAATAAAACATGCCACAAATTAAAAATTAATTATAGTATAATATATATTATATATTTTTAAAATAATAGCCAATTATTATGTTGTTTAATATTATTTAATATTTTTTTATTTCAGTATGATTATTTAAAAAATATTCTTTAATATTAAATTTTTAAAGTAAAAATTTAGTTTATATTTTATAATATTAATTGATCTTTTAAAAAATAGGTTCAAGTTATAAAATATATAATTTTATGTTTATAATTTAAAAATAGAATAAAATAAAAATATAATAGTCAAAAATACAAAATATAACATAACTATATAATTATATAACTCATAATTATATAACACGTCATATTTAAATATAAACTGAGAAAACGTAAATTAAATAAAAAATATTATTCAAATTTTAAATATAAATAAAAAAAAACCTTATATGATATGATAAAATTACAAAAATATAATTATTTATAGAATTTAAAATAATTATTAGCATAAATTATTATATTACTACTAGTTATACAAAAAGTTAAACTATATATAATAAATTATTAATATAATGTTTTTAATAATACTTAATGAGCAAAGCCCTTGATATTAGTTTCTTTTTCTCTTTATAGTAGCATAGTCCAATCCCTTCCTCACCTTCTAGCAAAACCCTTATTCTTGCTTTCTTGTTTTTCTTTGTAGCAGCAACAATCCAGTCCCTTCCTCACTCACGTCTTCACTGCGAGTCACAAACTTTTCTTCTCCTCCGTCATGAGTCGCAACTCTTTCTTCTCCTTCGCCGTGAGTCTCGTAACCCTTTCTTCTTTTTCATTGTAAGTCGCAATTGCAAAGTTTTGTTTTTCTTCTTTACTATGACTCTTCTTCTCAAGAAGTTTTGGTTTTTTTTTTATTTTTTTTATTTTTTTATTTATTTCTCCATCATCTTGGATTATTTATAAGCATGTTCAAACGAATATTGAATGATTATAAGAATATTCTTTAAGTGATTTTAGGAATGAAATTATTTGATTTGATTACTTTTTGAAGATTTATTATTCAAGTATATTTGTTATGATTTATGAATGTTTGATTTCTTCTTTTACAATTTTGTTTTTTTGTTCCATTTTGGTGAGAGAGACATGTTTAAGAGAGTAAATACTATATTCTTCACGTGTTTAAGGGAGTAGACCGTGTCTAGCACAAGGTTGGATGTCTGACACGGTATTGTTTATGCCGTGTTAGAGCTTCCTATATTACATACTTTTTTTTTTCTTTAGCTTCATTTGTTTCACGCAAATCTTATTGGTCATGGACGTGACTTTGATTCCCTGTACTTTCCTATTAATTTTGTAGCATTGTTATTTTGCAATATTTAAGGAATCATGTATATATAAATATTAAAGAAAAAGGTCGAAAACTTATTCATTACAAGAATTGTAAAAAAGTATAGAAATTAAAAACTTTGTTAAGATTCTTAGATCATATAACATCATCGTATGATGTTATAGACCGTCTCGAAGTTAAAAATTGTTTGATAACACAAGATTGTTTATCTTTATCAGTGTGTCTGTCATCAGAAATTCCACTTACGTAACGTTTTGATCTCAATTATGAAAACATTGTTAATGTCTTTTCTCCACTAATTTAAGTGAATTTATTAGTTAATTATAACAATTATTTTTATATAAATAAGATCTTGTATTAACAATATTTTTAACTGAGAGTTGACTTCAATTCTAGAGTAAAAAATTGTTAATTGAGTCAATGTTTTTGAGAGGAAAAATTTTAATTATAATCTGTATTTGATAGTGAATTTGTGATCTAGAGGTAGATTGAAATTTATTAATACTTCAAATACATCACATTGAATTTGTGATCTAGATGTGGATTGAAATTTATTAATACATTAAATGAATCACATTAAAATAAAAATTAAAATTAAAAAAGAATAAAAGCAGAAAAAAATTAAAACTGAAAAACGTGATTATAATTTGATATACAATGTGTCAATGCAGAAGATAAAAAACGTGATTATTTAATATACTATATGTACGTATATCTATAGCTGTCAACATAGATTGCAATCGACATCTGAAACCTCAAGTCACGATTTGGCCTCCTTACATCAATAAGAAACATACAAAATAGAGATAACATATTCAATTTCTATTTTGTCGGTGTGTTGTGTGTGTCTCTATATATGTATATATATAGATATATATAACCATAGGTCTGAATGAACAATAGAGATCCAATGGCCAAAACAACTCACATAGCAGTAGTTTCAATTCCTGTATTCAGCCACCAAGCCTCCATGGTTGAGTTCTGCAAGAGACTAGTTCATCTCCATCATCACTTCCACGTGACCTGCATCTTCCCCACCATAGATGCACCTCTCCCTGCCACACTCACACTCCTCAAATCTCTTCCTTCCAGCATCAACTACACTTTCCTCCCTCCCATTAACAAAAACGATCTACCCCAAGATGCTCCCACAGTAGTGCAAATCCAATTCGCAGTGTCTCAATCCATGCCACATTTCCAACAAGCACTGCGGTCTCTCCTTTCAACCATGTCTCTGGCAGCTTTAATAGCGGATCCTTTCGCAAACGAGGCGCTGGAAATAGCAAAGGACTTCAAGCTCTTGTCCTACATATACTTCCCTTTCTCTGCCATGACACTCTCACTGTTCCTCCATTTGCCAGCTTTACACCACCAAGTTTCATGTGAATACAAAGATCACAAAAAGCCCATCAAAATTCCAGGGTGTGTACCAGTTCAAGGCCACGACCTTCCCCAGAATTTTCAAGACCGATCTAGTCTTGCTTATAAGCTAATTCTCGAGCGCTGCAAGAGACTCTCTCTTGCTCACGGTTTTCTAGTTAACAGCTTCTCTAAAGTTGAAGAAGCTTCTGAGAGGGCCTTGCAGGAACATACTAGAGCCAACAGCACTAACAGCAACAACTCTCGTGTGTATCTGATTGGGCCAATTGTACAAACGGGTTCCAGCAATGAACCAAAGGGTTCAGAGTGTGTGGAGTGGTTGGATAATCAGAAGGCGAATTCGGTTTTGTACGTGTCGTTTGGAAGTGGAGGCACACTCTCTCAGGAACAGATGAATGAGTTAGCTTTAGGGTTGGAGTTAAATGGTGAGAAATTCTTGTGGGTAGTGAGAGCTCCTTGTGATTCGGCAGACCGTGCTTACATTGGTGCTTCTAGTGATGACCCTTTACAGTTTTTACCAAAGGGGTTCTTGGAGAGAACCAAAGGACGTGGCTTTGTTGTTCCTTCTTGGGCTCCACAGACCCAAATCCTTGGTCACGTTTCAACCGCTGGATTTTTAACTCATTGTGGCTGGAATTCGGCTCTTGAGAGTATTGTCTTGGGAGTGCCGATGGTTGCTTGGCCCTTGTTTGCTGAACAGAGAATGAATGCGGTTTTGTTAAGTGAGGATCTCAAAGTGGCTTTAAGGCCAAAATTTAATGAGGATGGGATAGCTGAGAGGGAGGAAATTGCTACGGTGATAAAGGGTCTGATGTTAGGTGAAGAAGGAGACCTGATTCGTGGAAGAATTGAAAAACTCAGAGATGCAGCTACTGAAGCTTTAGACGAACATGGGTCCTCCACAAGGGCACTTCACCAATTTTGCACTCAGATCCAGAGCTTTGTGCGACAGTCCTATATAAATTGTTTACCTTTATGAAAGGAAAAAAGAAAATGAGGAAGCACCAGAAATAAACATGGGTTCAGTGTTGCACAGTTTGATGTTTCAATTCCGCTGCCTCTTCCAGAGCCAAATATAATAGTAATTCAATCTATTTTGTAGGATGTCGAAGGGGACAAATAGAAGATCACCAAATTTTAATGGACTAGTGATGATTTTAGTTCTGCATATAGGTGATAATTTAATTTGGAAAAAAAAAATTTAATTTGATTTTTAAACTTTTTTAAAAAGTAAGCTTTATATTTTATTTGAAGTTGTTGTATCCATCATTTAGTTCATAAACTACTATATTTAAGAATTGTTGTGTCAATATTCAAAGATTTTATATTCATTTGTCATTATCTTCTGCATAACTATTACATTTTATACATTTAAGAATTGAATAATATCTTCTTTCAGAACCAAATTACTTATTTGATGGAACGAGTTATTTCACGTAATGAAACAAAGATCGATGGACATGACAACAATGTTCGACAAATATATGCTTGAGAAATCACGTGGGAGGTATTAAATATCTCAGAAGAACAAGTAAGAGGACTTTAATAGTTGAATTTTATATATGGATTATATGATTTTTTTATGCAATATTACTATTTTATATTTTATTCTTTTGAATAATGTAGTTTATCTTAGTCAAGTTTTAGTTCTAATATCAAGTATCACATTAAATATTTATCATAAAGTTAAAAGTTTGATAGTTAGAATGTAATTATTTATTTCTAAGAGCATAACAATCCCATCATCAAAATTAGTCTTTATTACATGATCATTGATGCAACCTAGAGTAACAATTTCTACATAGTGCCTACCCTACACCAATGCGGATGTCGACACAATTTTATGGGTTGAACTTTCGATGCAATTTTTATAAGTGTATCTCAACTTTGTGAGTGCAAGTACAACTTGTGCAAACCTAAGAAAAAGTGTGATGTCATCTCCTATACTCATGTGGACATATCCTATCCCTATGATTTAATATATATTATAATTTTCTATGTCAGTGTATATTAATACTCAGTGGAACTCATATTCATACTTGAACATTTTTAACTCAACTCTATAATTTAAGAATCAACTCTATAATTTAAGAATGTTTAGTATAAGTTCATATTTTAACATTTTTAAATCAACTCAACACCTTAGTCATCTGTAGCTTAGCTTACAACCTTAAGCATTTCTGACCGACCTTATGTCTTGAATAATTTATTACATCAAAAAATATGGAAGACTACTACATTTTAAAAAAAAATAAATGAATGTTCGATTTGTATGGAAAGTTATACATTCAATTATATCAAGAACTTCAACGTTTTAAATAAGTGCTAAAAGTTTATTCGTTAATAAATCCTTTTATACTATTAAGGATACTAAATTAAGTATGCAAACTCAAAAAATTCATTCATTGTGTCATCATCTTTGAGATGTGTGAGTCAATTATGGAATACATTCTATTAATGTCTTATAAAAGTCACATGTATACATCTTGAGCTATATCCTTGTCTAATATTTCATTAAACTTTGTCTAATGCTTTTCTCTTATTTTTATCTAATGTTTTGCTATATTTCGTCTCATGCTTTAGATAACCTATAACTCTTGCATTTATTACAAGTTTGAATGATCTTTCTTCAAGGTTTACCTTTCTTTTTTCATATATTGTGTATCTTGTTTCATACTAAATAGATTGTTTAGAGAAACAGTAACATGACAAATATTATAAAAATCATGAGTGCGCGCGTATGGCAAAATTCATAAAATTAAATTATCGTAAAAACTTATTTATAACATAACAAATAAAATAAATAAAATTTATATTTGAATTTGCCAAGTGAGAACAATTTCATATTAACATAAAATAAAAAATTATATAATATTCATATTTAAAAAAAAGTGTAAATTACTCTTTATTCAATCACAAATTACAAACTTATTACATCTAGACTCATTTAAACTTAGATCTTTTGAATAAAAAGTTAAGTACGTATTAATATGTTATATTGAGTTGTTTAAGTAATTTGTATAAGCATCCGTCATGATAATTTAGTATAAATATTTGAACATACAAACTACTCCATGTCCAAAAGTAAAATTTAATTTCGAAATTAATTAACATAACATTGTCATGTGTCATGCAACTCGTTATTCTAAGGAATAAATATTTATTAAATTCGCCTCCTTCAACATCCATTCATGACACATTTCACAAAAATCATAGAAATCTAACACCTATCAAAACTTAATTAAACACCTATAAACAAGTTATGAAGAAAAAAATAAAAAAAAAAGAGGAAAGATAAATTATATTGAATTAAAAATGTCATGATAAAAGAATGAGATACACAAAAAAAAAAGAGTGAACTGATAATATAGAATGTTTAATCACCAATAAAATAAAGTCGATACTAAGTCTCATATTGGATAGAAATGAGAAAGTTGAGTAACATATAAGAAAGATTTATTAGTTGGGTTGTTTCTCTTCTTGTGAGGCCCAAACCCATTATGTTTTGGTGTGTTTATGACACATGACAGGCCCAATATAATGCATAATTATAATTAGGGTAAAAGGCTAACCCTAAATGTGTACCACTATTTGTGCAACTATATGTGTTACAGTGAGAGCTTTGGTGTGTGTGAAGAAGTGTGTGAGCAACCGCTTTGAAAAAAATAGAGAGAGGTAATTCCAGCTACTTCCTATAGCAACCTGTATTGGTTGTTTTGAAGATTCTCAATCATATTTCTTCAATTTGGACGGTGTGATTGTCTACTGGAGGTCTGTAGAAGTGTCAGGAATTTTGTGAAGAGCTGTTGTCCGCAGCAAGTTCCTGTTACCGTTAGTATTGGTTGTTTTGGAAATCCAACGGTTAAATCTTCTCCAATTGCTCTGAAATTTTTACTGAAGTTTTATCACTCATAGTTTGTTGTTTTGGAAGGTCGGATTTGAGATTGGAGCTGTAATTTGTTTCCAGAAAATTCGTGAACGTTGTCTATTTTTCTGGTGACGAGATTCTTGAACTCTTCCTTGTTAATCTCAATTTGTTGATATTTTTGGGTCATTGTTGGTGACTGTTTTGAGGATTAT
>Ga0209489_109737_pt1 | contig 11622 bp, 8 predicted proteins | sample SiratrowhiteBW_FD_187527 | JGI IMG/M metagenome (GOLD analysis project Ga0209489, IMG submission 187527) | Root nodule microbial communities of legume samples collected from California, USA - Siratro white BW (SPAdes) (version 2) | ecosystem: Host-associated > Plants > Roots > Nodule | place: USA... | reverse complement strand
ATTTTTTGGCACCACCACTCAATACGTTTACGTTAGAACCACTACCTTCCTTTGCCATAGTATCTTTCTGTTTTGGCTTTCCATAATAACGACCTAGCTGCATAAGTTATAAAAAACTCCTCCCATGACTTTTTCTTCCACCTTATCACCTTCTCCCTCACATCACCCCCTACGTAGCCACCTTCCCACTACACTCACGAGCCTCCACCTTCCGTAACACACCCAGCACACCTTCCGACAACAGATATCATGCAGCCCTCACCAACGCCCTCCAAGTCTACCTAGCAACAGCCGTAAACGCTGCCACCTCTCCCTTGTCACTCCCTCTACCACCAAACCTGCCACAGCACCTCCACTATGGTCCTCGTCTATCAAGCCGACAGCCACAAACATCCGCCTTGTTTTGCTTTTCCCCACCATGCCTTTCCCTCACCACGTCTTCCTTTCTGCCCGCGAATACCATCATAGCAGCCAGCCAGGAACAGTCACGCAACGACGCTGAATCCATGCAAGCCCTAACCCCTCCATGTGCGCTACCGCCGACGACGGCGTCGCCGTCGCCTCCCGCCTCATCCGTCGACGGTGCCGACGTTGTCTCCAGTCGCCGCCTGCATCAGCCGAACCTTCCCCTGCCTTTCACAGCACCATGCATGTGTCACTAACCTAATGGGTTAGTGGGGGTGCTTGTTGCACCCGCTGTATTCCAGGACTGCACCCCCAGCCCTCCTAAGTCCCTGGAATACCCTTCTTCTTACCTGGGTTAGGCTTGCTTCCTACACCCCCTGCATTCCAGGCCTGCACCTGTGACACCCGTTAATTCCCAGAATACCCCTGCCAGTAGCTAAGTTGGATTTACCTGCTGCACCTCCACTAATTAGGAATTGCACCCACATATGGCCAGTTTCCAAAACTGCCCCTGACGTTTTTTTTAAATATAAATAAATAAATAAAATCATAAAATAATATAATTTCTTTTTACTTAAAAGTAATAGTGAATTAAGATTTGATTTTGGGCTACGTCTTTTAAAAAGGATTTTTTCGCTCGTGCAAAGATTGACGCTTTGAATAAAGACTTTCGATTAATTTCCTAATTGACCGCACGCGTCATATGGAATTAATTCGAAGAATTTTAATTTCATTTGGAATATCAAAGGGCCACACGCGTCAAGCGATATCCAAAATGAGATTTAATTTCAAAAAATAGTGATAAATACAAACTTTTTCTAAAAAATATCAAATTCTCAAACAAACAATCTTTTCAAAACAAAGAACTACGTAACCCTGATTCTCTACCTGATAGATATACGTAGGAGCGAGGTTAAACCTTGTCGGGCCATTTCTAAAAATAACAAAAAAATTTGTCTGCCTTTATTATCATTTTTGTGGAAAATAAACATCTTAAAGAAAATACAATCGCTTTACTTATTTAATTAAAAGGTACCGTCCTAGGACGGGCGTTGTGGGGGTGCTAACACCTTCCCCACACGTAACCGACTCCCAGACCTGCGGTCCAGTTTTCGCAGACCCGCCTTATCATTTTTTTTCGGGTTTTCCATAGTTTTCCCTGAAAAACTATTGGTGGCGACTCCATTTTTTTAAAATTCATTAATTTTTTCGGATCGCCGTCCCCGTCGTGATTTAGGTCGCAACAAATATTTATAAAAAAGTTTAAAATATATATTATATTATAATATAATTTTCATATTATAATATAATTTAATTTAATTATAAAAAATAATTAAAAAAATATGAAAAGTCAGCTGAAGAAGACACAACCCCGTCCCTTCTTCTTCTTTCTTTTTCAGTTGCCCTGCCCCTTCTTCTTTCTTTCCCGTTCTCGCTCCACGGCTGCCCCTTCGTCTTTCTTCTTTCTCTTTTTCTTTCTCAGTTTGTCCCTCCACATATACGAGTAAGTGTGTTCATGTTTTTTCCGCTTCTTCACCCAACCACCGTATCCTCTATGCATGTCTGGTAACAAGGGTCGTATCCGGCCCAGAAAGATGCGTCCGATGTGGTGTAGTACACGCTTCCGTCGTGTGTCCATGTCGGCAGCGCGTCGGACGCAGGGAAGAGGCCCTCAACCGCCGTGTCCGAGCTTCATAGATACTGCTTCACCCTAATCTCTTGGGCTATGTCCAATGCTCCCTTAAACAAATTATTCAAGAGGTTCCACTATTTAGCAAATAGTTACAACGAGTACACAAATCTCTCCCGATTACAACGAGTACACAAACCTCTCTAGGTTATCATGAGTACGCAAGCCTCTCCAAGTTATCATGAGTACACAAACCTCTCCAGGTTATACTAGTCTCAATCTCCACCTAAGATCAACATCACCCAAGAATTAAAGAAACACTCTCAAAAGAGAGAATAATGAAAGTTCACAAGGGTTTACCTTACAAAGGTGAAGAATTACACAATAGTTTCACACAACCCAAAACTCTATATGCTCTCAATAGCAGATTGACAATAACACTCATTAGTAGATACTCTAATTCTTCAATGTATTGTATGATGTATTTCTCTTTTTGCTTCTTGTTCTTCAATTTGAAATTGCTCCTCTATATGTAGTTTTTTAGAAACTAGCCGTTGGGACGCTTGAAAAGAGCAATTTTGATTTTATGATGTATGGGCTCAAACTAGAAATATTTCTCTAACATTTTAAACTGCATTAAACTTGATTAATTTTGTATCAGAAATAATTAATTTAAAATAACATAGAGAAATTATATTTGAGATACTCATTAATAATTTGAATAATTTCTATTATGAACAAATTTGAACGTTGAAGCACAATATGATATAAAATCAATTAATCACATTTAAATATTCCATAATAATTTGAATAATTTCCATTATGAACAAATCTGAACATTAAAGCATAATACGATATAAAATCAATTTAAATCAAATCGATAACACATAAAAGTAAATAGTAAGAAAACTTATCTCTTTATGAACCATGTGTCTCCTGTTTTAATAATAATAATGTTAACTGTGCAATGTGTATAAGTTATCAAATATAAATGTATACTTGAGTTTTGTTATCATCAAAACTCTATCAAATGATTTGATCCTCTAAAGAGACTTTGGACCATCTAATGTTCAACATTACTATTATTATTATTATTAGTGTTATTAGTATTATTATTGTTATTATTATGAATGTTATTATTATTATTATTATTATTATTATTATTATTATTATTATTATGAATATTATTGTTATTATTATTTTATTTATATTACTATTTTTAATATGTTGAGTATTATTGATGAAATAAATTTGTCGTTAACTTGAGCTGCAATTTATCGAAGGATTAAATTTATCTGTAACACCCTAAAAACTATTTATAACATCTAATCTATCCAAATCAATAGTTAAAACATTATGCACAATATAGATATATATACCAATCATTCACTAACATTGTACTTCAAAAGATTTCCCTTTCCATAGGGAATTAAAACATAACTAATTATACTTACACATATATGCATATAAAAAAAATAAGAGTTTTTCAAAAAGCTTTTAAAGCCGTAACTGGTTCATTCAAGAGCATCTTCCACAGTACCATCTGTAATATTACCTGCTCCCGTGTATAACACGACCATCGCAATAGAAACAAACACACAACACAAACAAGAAAGGTTAAGCTAGTAATTCAAAATATCTCAACTAATCTCAAATAATCACAAGTATACATCATTTAAGAATTAACAATCAATTGACAACATCTATCATCCAACTCAAGACATCACATAATATAGACAGACTCAATCTACTTTCGAAAGACTCGTGCATTGAATAGACCCTGAGATTTGCACCTGTCATGCTACTCCCCAATTGTGTGTCTTATCTCATTACCATTAACCTCATATGACAGGACTGTCCTGACCAGCCCTCTTTCAAGACTCAGTTTCAGTCATATGAACCTCCTTCGACTCTTACCACCTAGTAATATTAATATTAATCTATTTGATTCCTATTACTAGTAGAGTCAGGATATCAATCGTTAAACCAGATCCTTAGACAATACACATCCTATTTCTCAGCACATATGTTTTCTTTCCTGAAAATATTATGCCTACACATCACATATAATTCATATTATACATCATCAGTTTTCATTCATCTATTCATTGACTTTTCATTTCAATTACAATGATGTCAAGAAAATTTCACCACTTTATATAAGTACATAATAGATACAATTCCTCAATCAATCATGCATAAAGACGTATGCACAGGTCATAACTATCAAAGTCTTATCACAAGTCATATTAAATCCATTAAACAACAATCAAAAGTTATCACATATTACTTTCAAACATCATTACTCAAATCAGGTCAATTAATCACATCAAATCAAGATAAACAATCAAACATATTCAGTGCTCAAGGACCAGTCAGACCTACGAGAAAGACTTAAGCGCTGATAATCACATATTCAACACTTTTATCCTAAAGTTCTATTTGAAAGTAACTAATTAGTATAAAACAAGTTACTAGTTTCCTTACCTGATGAAGATATCTACAACAGTTCCTCCAATACCCGCCAGCGATATTAATTCCAAATTCTAGGAATTCTGTTTGAGATTCTGATCGGTTAGAAATTATCCTTAACTCCTCAACTACTACAAGGGGTGATCAGAATCTAAAATAGGTGAGATATGGAGAAGGAAAATTAGAGAGAATGAAGAGCTTGGGAAAATGAGAGAGAGAGAAAACAAGGAGAAAATGAAGGTGCAGGGGTCGTGCTTCTATTTTTCTTTTTAAAAGTTACGTGCCTTACACTGTCAATAAATTGCCTGTCAATTTACTAACGAATTTGCTGATTTGTCGGTTAATCTACTGACGAATTTGTTGGCATATAGGTAAATTTTTTCGTCGATAAATTTTTCGGTAATTAGCAGTGGATTCAATCGTTAGTAAATTCGTTAGTAAATTAATCACTAAATTCAACTATTATTTTTATTTTGTAGTTATTTACCAACAAAAATCTAATTTAATAGTTATTTTGATCAATATTAATAACTATTTTATTTGGTAACTAAAATGGATGTCCAAATAACTTTTTTCTTATAATAAAAATATTTACGTGTATGACATTAGAATTAAGATGAAATTCGATAATTGTATTAAATTAGTATATGTTATGTTGATAGGATAATTTTGGGTAAATACTAAAAATTGTACGTTGTGTCAGGATTTATAATATTAATTATTTAAATTGTTAGTATCATATTAAAAAGTTTATATACAAAAATATATAAAAACACTAGAGAATCTAGTATGTAAAAAAAATATAAAATATGTAAAAAAAAACCAAAACACACGACATGCTAAAAAACAATGATATATCTATTAACTATTTTTTGTTGAAAATAAAAAACTAAATATAGTGATCCAAACCGAGTGATATGTTCAAACAAGAAATAGCAAATTATAGGTTTGAAAATTTAATTTCTTGCTTTTTCAAAATGTTAGAAAGATTACTATAAATGTTAGTAACGACTTAACTAACAATATAATAAAATAACATAATATCTTAACTAATTAATGCAAACCACTTAATAACAAATTAAAAATAAATATATATTATGTATCATATAATCTACCAAAAATCATAGACAATTTAGTATGTAAAAAATATAGAATATGTAAGAAAAGACCAAAACACACGACATGCTAAAAAACAATGATATATCTATTAACTATTTTTTGTTGAAAATAAAAAACTAAATATAGTTTTGAAAATTTAATTTTTTGCTTTCTCAAAATGTTAGAAAGATTACTATAAATGTTAGTAATGACTTAACTAACAATATAATAAAATAACATAATATATTAACTAATTAATGCATTAAGAATAAATATATATTATGTATCATATAATCTACCAAAATAAGGTGATTAAGGCATTCTCGACAAAAACCTATAATTCAAAGTTATACACCAATTATTTGTATAGCAAAATTATCCTGACACTTAAAATTAAGATTTGATAATATATAAAAAAAAGTGCTTAGGAAAAGTCGTGTTTGGTGGAACATATTTAAAATAACTCTTAAAAAAGTATTTAGTCGTTATGTTGTATTTATTAAAGTATTTTAAAATAAATCAAATAGATTTAGTTTGATTGTATTCAAATAAATATATTGATTGATCGAGTTCAGATTTGTAAAAGGTTTAGGGATAAGTAAAATGTAATTAATTGGTCGAGTTCAGATTTGTAAAACGTTTAGGAATAATTAAGATGTAATTAATTGAACAGTGTTGCCATTTTACCAAATTGTGATAGAGGATGAAATACTTTTTTATGTGACGATTAAATATCATTTATAACGAAAGATGTTGGTGCTATAAACTGGTTCTAGTTAATTTATTTTATTTTATAATTGTTGTGGTTATAATTAGTATGAAAAGAGGTTATAATTATAATTAGTATGAAAATAAAAAACATAGCAGTCCACAATAGTAGTTTCAGATAGGATTTTTCTTTTTTATTCTGGTGTAATTTTTTTCAAAATTTCCAGAGTAGATTTTTCTTTAATTTCCATTATGAATAAATTATGTCAAGTTGACAAGATTTTATTATAAAGAAATTGTATTAATACAATTTCATTTAATTCAGGCTAGAATCGTGTTATTATGATATGATTTTCAATATTAATTAAAATTGTACTGATGTAACATAATTTTAGTTATTTTAAAATTATACTCATGTTACTCGGTTTGAGTTTAAATTTTAAAATCATATCATGGTAACACAATTTTATTAATTTTTAAAATGAAATTATACTAACTTGACACAATTTACTCATGATAAAAGAAAAATTTACCCTTATGAAAATTTTGAAAAAAAAATATATTACACCAAAAATGCATTAGACACAAGCACTTAGGTAGTGTTTAGTTGGACTAATTTGAGGAGATTTACTGTTCAAGAGGATGAATTTGAGTAGATGAAAGTTGTTTGGTTGATCTGATTTAGGAGGATGGATAGGAGAGATTTTCAGGATTGGATCTTTGCTAATCTGAAGAGATTTGGAGGGATTTGAAGAGATGAAATTAGAAACTACGAAATAGCCCTTGTAAATAAAGTGGAAATTACGAAATACCTTTGACTTTGGAAATTACGAAATACTCCTTTAACTTAGGTTTAGGATTTGCCATGTACACTGTAGCATGCTCATATGTGCAATTCAATGAAATTTACAATTTCCTATATATATTACTATTTTTTTTACTTTTTCAACCATCTAAAATTCAACAATTTTTATTTGCATGTATGATCTAAAATAATTTTCTTTTTACACTTTCAAACAATATTTCTAATTTAAAATTTTTAAAATGCCAAAATAATTTTAAACAATACAAAAATCACATATTTTTTTAAATTATTTATTTTAATTCAAATGCTAAATTTGTAATTATACTTCTTTATCATTTAAAAAAAAGTTTAAAATCTCACGTAAGGGTCAATTAGTTTACCAAATTAGCTTACATAAAATTTTGAACATATTGACCCAGGTCACATTAACTCTTTTTACTTAATTTTATCACACTAAAATAATTAGAAAAATGTAAAGAAGATATAAATTATATACAAAAAATAATTATTAGCATTGATGTATATTTATTGTAACAGTATATATATATATATATATATATATATATATATATATATATTATATAAAAAATAAACTGATTTATACCTAATTCATCAAATAATTGATTTCAATAATTATATTTTTTTTCATTCATAATACTTTCCTTTCCTTTTTTCCAAGACAACTATAATATAATTAATATCCCTTCAATATACCCGTACTCAATACAATCTATCTATTCATAATTATATTATTAACGTAAAATAAATAAATGAATAAAAATTATTTATTTTATAAAAGAAATAATAAAAGTATATTATACATGTTATATTGTTTTCTATTTATTCTTCTTTTTTATTTTTTATTGATGAAAATATATTTATTTAATGTTTAATTGAAGTAAATTAGAAAAAAAGATATTTTTATCACCTTATTTGATTCAATATTTATGTTAAAATTGAGGGGAGAAGATGTTATTTAAAATATTTTTTATTCATCTTAAAAACAGTTTTATTTTCTTTTAAATATAAAATTATTAAAACACAAAAGTAAGGATATTCACGGGTTGGATTAGATAAAATCATTATCAACCTACTAAAAAATATCTAATTAGTTGATTCAGTTTCTATATTTTTTATATTAAAATAAATTTAATCCAATTTATTTTAATCTTTTACCATCTTATTTCACAAGGGTTAATTAGTAATTTTAGAAATATATCAATTAAAAAAATAAAAACAAATCTATAACATTTATCAAATCAATCTCAAACTTTCATAATCAATATCCTCAAATCCCTTCAAATCTTACCATTCATCCATTAATCCAAACAATTCTCTTATCCACACACAATCTACTCAAATCCATCTTCTCAAATTCACTCCCTCAACCAAATAAAGCCTTAAAATATAAAGTGGACATAGGACTTGATATGATGGGAGCACACTAACCTAAGTTGAAAAAAACCATGAGCCCCACCACCATTCCTTATAATTCATTGCCAAAACTCAGTACCATAATGTGTTTCATTGGTGGTGATTGTTGTGTAGCATTAATAAATGCTTATGGATATGATTATAACCTGTTTTGATTGAGCTGTTCACTATTGGTGGGTATTGGTAGGCGCCGAGTAGATTGTTTGTATTTAGTGATTTGGGATGATCTGAAAGATGGGAAAGGTATGATAGGTGGAGATTTTGGTCCCTCTTTCTTGATACGAGAGTTGATAAATTTATTTGCAATGACTAATTTATCCTTAAAAATGTATGACTAATTCATCCTTAAAAATGTGTATATTTACATTGATGGTTGATAAAAAAAAAAAGTCTCCAATGATTGCATTGTGAAACAAAGTATAAAATAGCAATTAAAAAAGATGCGTATTCAAAATGCTTTGGGTTATAATGATTAGTTCTTATGCTTAAGGGCTAATCGATTATGGTCTAATATATTATTGTGTACACGTGTTTTGGTTTTCTCAAAATACTAAAGGAACACATGAATAGATTTATAGTAAAGTAAGAACCATGTTATAGGTTTAAAGCAAGGAAAATAAAATATAGGAAACATGCAACATTTAATCATGAAGCCTAAGTGTCTTGTTAGGGTGGGAATGTGATTGGATTCCTCTCTGATTTATGTAAAGAAAGTAAGGTGCAAAACTGCATGTGGCAAACAGTAACATCATCACTTGCATTGAAGTGTCGTTCAATGTATACACCGTGGAGAGTTTGAATTAACACATGATGCACTATGGAGGTGAAGTGCAGTGTATATAAAGGTGATTTTGAAACTTGTCGACACGGTGGTATTGTGAAAGAAAGAAGGTTGTGAGGTAAGTACCAAAGAAGGTGTGTTGTGGTTGTAATATGGGGTGAGTTATTTAATAAGTCTAACCATTTTTATGATGGTTTTTGACTCATAAAAGAACAAAGGAAGCATATTCAGAAGGAAGGTAAAAGTAGTGACTCAGATGTGCTTTGTGTTGTCATCACCAAATCAAGTCTTTGAGGTTAGTTTGTGATATATACCAAAAACTAGGGTTCAGAATAATTGGCATAGAAATATTGATTAATTTGTGATATATACCAAAAACTAGGGTTCAGAATAATTATATTGAAGTTCTATTACTGTTTGATGGCAATTGTGGTGAGAATGGTTGAGTACGGTGTGGAATAAGTTGAAATTTTGCAGCCTGTGTTGTTATTAATTGGTTATTCTCTTTAAAATTATTTGTATGGAACGATCATGCGTATTTAAAGTTTGTAGATGTTGTTTTTAAGTATTAGTTGTTGGTTGGCATGTACTTTTTTAAAGTGTGTTTATAAAATTAGTGTCATTGAAAAAAGATATTTGTGGAAAAAGAAATTGTGATTTGTCATGGAGAACGGAAAGAAATATTATATGGACTTCACTAGTAGAAAAATGACATTTAAAGGCAGGATATTATCGCGGTTAAAAATAAACCGCATTTAAAAACAACGCGGTGACATTTTTGAAATTAAGTAAGACTATACCAGTGCGGTTCAGGCAAAAACCGCGATAATAAGCCACAATTAATTTATTTTTGAAAACTGGAAGGAGATACAAACGCGGTTGTTCCAAGAACCGTGTTTGTATCTGCAAAACAATTTTTAAATTATTTTGCAGGAGGATACAAACGCGGTTGTTAGTGGCAACCGCGTTTGTATGTAGGATACAAACGCGGTTGCCACTAACAACCGCGTTTGTATGTCTTGTTTTAGGGCAGAAACAAATTCCCCCCTCTGTTTTCGTCTTCGTCTTACTTTCGCCTTCGCTGCTGCTTCTGCTCTTCGCCTTCGTTTTCGTCTTCCTCTTCCTCTTCCTTAAGTGCATTGTCTTCCTCTCCCTCTCATTGTCCTGGCATTGCCTTTCCCTCTCCCTTGCCTTTCAACCAACCTCTCTCTCGTCTCTCTTTCTCTCTCCGTTGTTTCGCTTTTGCGGCCACCACCACCACGTGGAGGTTCTATAGTAGCCGCCACCACCACGTGGAGGTTCTTTCGCAGCTTCCACTACCACCACTTAGACCCCACCATCACGTCTCTCTTTCTCTTTGATATTTTCTTCTTCTACCGCCGCGACGCACCACCATTGAAGGCTATCTCTTTCTCTAGCTTTATCCAATTTTTTTTCTGTTTAACTTGATTTTATATTTTCAGGTCTCTACCATTGTTGTGTAGACTCTTCTCCACCATAGTGGTGCACACGCTGCCATTGTCTCTAATTTTCAGGTTCGTCCCCTTAATATTTTTATTTAATTAATTTACTTTGTTGGTGCTTTATATTAGTTTGTACACTAGGATGATGTTAGATAGACCTAGATTATAGCACTGTGATTGTATTGTGTTTATCATGACGAATTGGTATTGAGTCCGGAGATGTTCGATCTTCGGCATTTTATGTTTTGTCTAATATTTATGTTTATAATGACGTGTTGGTATTGAGTCCGAGGATGTTCGATCCCCGACATTTTATGTTTTGTCTAATATTCATGACGTGTTGGTATTGAGTCCGGGAATGTTCGATCCTCGGCATTTTGTGTTTTGTCTAATATTCATGACGTGTTGGTATTGAGTCCGGGGATGTTCGATCCCTGACAATTTTAGGTTTCATTTGTGTTTTGTTTAAAATGTATGATGTCTTTTTTTAACGTAGTCATGGACCGAAGTTAGATAACTGCAAGTCGAATCAGTGATGAATATGAGAACGGTGTTGAAGAGTTTATTCAATTTGTTAAGAGGAATGGAGTAGGAGTAAATAACAAATATTATTGTCCTTGTGTGAATTGTGTAAATGTGATAAGACAAGATATTGAGTTGATACGAGAGCATGTTCTGTGTGATGGTTTCTTGAAGAGCTATACAATATGGACTTGGCATGGTGAAGTTTTGGAGCAATATTCTAGCAAATCTACAACTGAATGTGAATATTCTAATGTATATTCTGAGGATTGCATGGAAGACATGATTCGTGATATTGGAGAAG
>Ga0209489_109736_pt1 | contig 11622 bp, 7 predicted proteins | sample SiratrowhiteBW_FD_187527 | JGI IMG/M metagenome (GOLD analysis project Ga0209489, IMG submission 187527) | Root nodule microbial communities of legume samples collected from California, USA - Siratro white BW (SPAdes) (version 2) | ecosystem: Host-associated > Plants > Roots > Nodule | place: USA... | reverse complement strand
TTTTTTTTTTTTTTTTTTTTTTTACATGGTTGATGGATCGATATATCTCATTCAGATTAACCCTTTCTTATTGGTTTACTAGTCCTATATATATGGTAATAAAAAAAGTTGCTAGAAAAGCTCAAGTACTTGATTATGAATAGATTGTAGCAAGCCTATATTTAGAAAGAAAATTAATATATAAAATCTAAACATTAAAGAAAATAGTGTTTTGATAACATTTTTTTTCTATATATCTAATTGATAATCTCTAATAATGTTTATAATATATCAATATATATATATAATTGCTTTACTAAATTTATACATTCATATTATTATCATAATAAGGTTATGAAATAGATGAATACAAAATAGGAACAGTCACTATCATTCAAATATTAAATAGCACTCAACTAATCTTTGAAAAGGGAAAAAAACTCGTCCTTCAATGTTATAGGATGAGAAATGATATTTTAACATGACTCTTTCATAATAATAATAATAATAATAATAATAATAATAATAATAATAATAATTTGTTTGTCATTTTCATAAATAAATAATTTTCTAGTAATTATTTAATTAATATTAGTCAAGTAATATTTATTTCATAAAGACAAGATAAGAAGACTAGTAAAAGTCAAGTAATAAAAATAGGAATATTTGTAGGAATGCATGAAATTCTAAGTTCACAGTAGATAGTAATAAATTGTTTAAACACCCATTTTTTATAAGGTTTGAAATACCTTTTTATGTTTTAAATCTATTATAATTTTTTATTATTGATAAAAATAAAAATCTCATACGACAGTATAATCCAGGTATATGTTGAAAAATCAGAATATAAAATCAGTAAATTTGAAATATTAATATATGTTATAAACGAAATGAAAGGAATTCAGTTTGCATGGTTGGCATTATAAAGTATGGTTTTATATAACAACTACTTCAAACGCTAGCATTTGAAGTTGATGACTAATCGAGTCAAACAAAATTAATTTCTACAGCTAAGTCTGCGGTGCGTGATTCATATAATACTTGCCACAATCAATTACTCACTTTCCAATTCTGAGGCAACTACAAATCTCATCAAAACAATATTACTATTATTATTCTCACTTATTGAGGAGTGAAAATAAATTAAAAGAGTATGACAAACACTTTTCTTTGTGTCTACTTTTCTATAATCTAAATAATTCATTTTTTATTATTATTTTTTTACTTTCTTGGTTTCACTCTTAACTTTAAATCAAGATAGTATTATTTTATACTATTACGTTTTTTTCCAATAAATTTAAAATTTATCATTTTAGTTTACATAATTTGAAAATTATTTCTTTTAGTCTATCTTTTCCTCAATTACATTAAAGATTTTACTTATTTATATAATAATTATGAGACATTTATATATTGAACTTTTATTAGCAAACATTCTATTATTATTATTATTATTATTATTATTATTATTATTATTATTATTATTATTATCTTTAGACAGATATTTAAATTAATTTTTTTCGAACTTTAGAAACTAAAAAGATTAATTTTATATTTGAAGGAGCGAGATAAATTTAATATAAGGTATTGAAAATACCTTTTACTTTTAAATTGAGTTTGACAATAAGAAAATGTCATAAGTTTAAGATAATTATGCAATCCTTCCAATCTTTTCAAGTAAAAATTAAATATTTTGTATATTTGGGTAATTTGGTATGACATACTCTTATATTTTATTTAACTTATGACGTTTTTTCACTTTGTGTTTGCAAGTAAAAGTTTGATTTTGAAAATTTTAATCTCACTAACATTATGGTTAAAAATATAATATATTGAAATTGAGCTTACATGTCCAATTTTTAGTTTATTTTTTAAAACAGAACTTGGAAACACAATTTTATACAGTGTTTTTTTTAACTTTTTTAAAATTGACTTTGGAAACTCCATTTCGTGTAGAATTTCCTTTTTCTTTTTGTAAAAATGGTTTTTGAAGAGACGTTTCAATAATTTTTTATTTTGATTTTTATTTAGATGTGAAATTTATTGTATTTTTTAGAACATAAAAAATAAAATATATAGTTTCTACTTTTTAAATTAATAATTATAGGTTCGAAAAATGAATTTTTTCCAACTTTTTATAATTTTAAGTTCATGTAATGTAGGAAATAAAAAATAACCCACAATGAAGAAAAAAGATATTCCATAAAATTTGAAACTAATTTCAAATAATAATTCTTAAGTGAAAGTAAATAAATAGTATTTATTAATTTTTTGTTGATTTAAAAATGCAATTGATTATTTTTTCAAAAAATTTTAAAAAAATATAAAATATATGGTTTTTATTTAAAATTAATATTATTATTTTTTATTAACTGCAATTATTAAGGATAACAACTAAAATATATTTTCCTCAGCATTTGTAATTATTAAAGGTAAGATAAAGAAAACTTTTATTTTATTTGTCTAACTCTAACACTAATATCTTACATCTCAGTTAAATTTATGCTTCTAATAAATTTAGAATCTACGGCACCTTGTAATGAAGTACAAATTCAAGTCAAGGGTTGATCATCAAAGTCTTCATCATGATGGGGGTTGACTTCACTAGTAACAATTGATCTGTCTCCAAGTTATCATTCCAACAATGTAAAATATAGAAAATATAAGAAAGGAGTGTTTAATTATGTTTTAATTAATTTTTCAAATCCTTTTGTAGATACTGTCTGAAGAGAGTATTCACGTGATGGTTATGTATATTTAAATAATTACTTAGAGGTTGTTCTATCTGACCACGCATTACACAGACAACTTTAATACTAGAAATAAAAGTTGTTAAAACATTTTATTTATATGTATTCACTTAGCAACTCTCCTCCTTAGTTAATATAGATATATGTAAAGATATAGAGATAAAGTACACACGATATTTTTATATTGGTTCGTGTGTTGCAACATGCTATGTTCAATTTTCAATCAATTGATTGAGTTTCACTAACCAGATCAATCTTGCGAAATACAATATGAGTCTTTTTTTGGGCTCATAACCACTCCTGGCTAACCCCTTGAGTATTTTTTAAACAAGTCACTCCTAGCTTAATGCAATATTCTTTACTAAGCTACTATTGGCTCAATGCAGTATTCTATTTTAAGCCACTCCTGACTCAATGCAGTATTCTTTCTCAAGCCACTCATAACTTAGTGCAATATTCTTTCTCAAGCCACTCATAACTCAGTTCAATATTCTTTCTCAAGTCACTTCTCCTCAGTGAAATATTCTTTCCCAATCCACTCCTAGTTTAGTGAGTATTCTTTTAACAATAGCCACTCCTGGATAATAACCAAATATTTTTCACCAAGCAACCACTTTTGGCAAAGATGAACAAGTTGTGTAAATGGAGATCAACTGATCATGCTAAAGCTTGCTAGAGAGGATAATTGTTTGAAAATGTATATAGAATTTCACTATCTCCTAGTTAGTTAAATGAACATAAAAAAAATGTTTTTCTATTAAGCTTTAGATGGTCACAAAAAATTGAGCACAGTTTCAACACCTTACAACGTGGTCTCACCCTTTCTTCTTCTCCTTGATTTGCTTTATATAGGCTTTAGAGAAAGTGACTATTATGAATCAGTTTTGTCCGTTGAATCAACTTTAGTTCTTTTATATGTACTTCTTTCGTCTAATGATATTTTTTGACTATAATGCATTAAATTCACTTCATATAGCATTAAATGCTTTCTTCTTCTTTTACATAATTTACTTAATAACTGGATAAGGTTATCTTTCTTAGGCAATGTGTCTTTCCCTTGATTTTGTCTACTTATTATAAAAGTACGAGGTAGATTGTCTTTCTTATTATAAAAGTACGAGGTATATAGTCTTTCTAGAGTTGTCAATGCTTAGTGTTAGGGAATTTGTAGTTAAGAAGTAGTTTTAGCTCAAACTCCAAGAGATCCTTTGATGTTAACATTCGCTAGCTCCTTTAATAGGTCTCTTTGGCAAATGTACATTCCCTACGACATAAATTAAACATATATATATTTTCTTCAGTACTAGTTTAGCTTTCTATATGCTTATCATCTAAACCATATTATTCATAGTTAGACGTAAAAGAAACAAGATTGTAGAGTCTTGTTTGATCTGTTAGATGAAACACTTGTGTCTTACATGATTTGTTGTTCACACAAAACTATCATATTACAAACAAAGTATGTCCATGTTTTACACTTAGCTATTTTTACCACTTAATAGAAAACCTAAGGTATTGGATTTATTTCTTAACATAGATCATGACTAACTGTTGCTACATCATCTTCATAATGTCTTTAAAAAATGCACACATTGGTACCATTTTTCTATATTCTTACTAGACAGTCTTGCTTGCTTGACCAGACAATCTATTAGAAAGTTTGTTGTTTTGCTACTATAAGTAGAGTCTTAAGGCCTTATTCGACGCTCTGGAGCCAGTTGTGCTAACAATATAATTTTGAAATGTTAATCTCAATAATGTGTAAGAAAGTCCAAATTAATCCTGTAAAAAGAGTTGGTTTAAGTGCTAAAATTGATCCAATAAAAAATTTAACCCGACAACATTGTATTTCTATTTTAACTTTTAAATCATATATTATTTCTTTTGCCATACTGGTGAACGTTGTACAAATGCTAGTCAAGAAAAGGGAAAAAATGTTAGGAATAATGTACATCTGAGATAAATAAAGACTAATAAATATACAAAATTAATGTATAAAGCCCATTTAGGGAAAATTTCTCATCATAGGAACAGCTAAAACTCAATTGAAAATTGATACATGTGTATACCAAGAAAGACAAAGTGTATGGAAAGTCAATGGTTACTATAATACAAAACTATTATATTAGTGCATATAAATAAGAAAAGAATATTCAAACTTTTTTTATCACATCCTAACTATACAGTTTTATAGGATTTCAAATACTTATTTAAACATTACGATCAATGATATTTTTAATAGTAATTTTATTGGATTATGCAATCCTTCTCAAAACATGGATTTTCGATTATAGATGTATATGCAACAAAAAGATAGTAAATGGAAATTGAAAGTCAATTAGCTTTCAATTAGTTATATTTATCACCCACATAAAAATAAACAATATTTCCTAACATGATTCTATCAAAACCTTGTATACTCTACATTATACTACCCTAGGCCTATTGGAGTAGGAACTGAAGCACACTCCTTTGGAAAAAAGTATGTTTACTAAGTTACCTTTGTGAAAACTAAAATACCATGGGAAGAGGAATGAAACTTTTCAAAATTATTTGAATATTGTTAGAATTTGAAGTTCTCTATATCTTAGTCCATGTGATCTGGACCTTTTGGTTTATGCATAATATAGCATTTTTTATGAAACACTATTTTTGGCTTTAAGCAACGGTCCAAAAATGTTGTCTAAACTTTAGGCAACATTTTGATAATGGTTTTTCAGCTATAGAGTATGTGTCTGTTGCCATAGACTATAGACAACGATTTTTTTTTTTTAAAGAAACACTTTTGGTAAAACCGTTGCCTATAATGATACATTAAGCAACACTTTTCAGTCAACTTTTAGGCAACATTTTACTAAGACAACACTTTTGATAAAATCGTTGGTTATTCCTATTTTAGGAAATTTTTTTTTTACTGTTACAATATAAGTCTTGTCTAAAGCTAAAAGTGGTGTAGTGTCATAAATAACCATACCATGAGCTAGTTGAGGTGGGCCAAATAATTGGGTCATAAACTCTAATAAGACAGAAAGCAAATTCTCTATTATTGAGAATAAGAATACTCAACTAATAAAACAGCAGTGGTGATTATACTGGGAAAACTAGTAAAATTATACAAATTTTAAAATCTTCAACAAAAACATAACCTTAATATAATTCTGGTGAATGCTGGACATCAAACTCAGTCATTTAAGTGCATGTTAGAAACACAAGTGATTTAAAAAATGACAGAACAGAAGACAAAAAAAGTTTACCTGAATTTGCCACAAAATAAACTTAGTTTAATTGCTACTAGTGTGAAATGTTGGTGCATAAAACTTTCCTTTGTTATCATGTTAAACAATGTATAAAACTCAACAATTAACAATTCACACATATTGCAGAGTGTAGACCAAGGACCGCAAAATTGAATATGATAAACATCATAATCCTTGGCGCATTTCAAAAACGAAAGAATAATTCAAAAATGCAATGCACAATGTTCCTTGTGATTGAACCAAAAAACAAAGTGCAGGATTCCTAATGAAATGATAATAACATGGATAATGAACAGAACTTTGTTAACATAAACCTAAATTGAAGGATACTGAATGAGGAAAAGATTCCAACTATTACTTTCAATGGCTTCGAAAGCGAAGAATCAACCATTAAACATTTGTTCCAACCTACTGTTCAATTACATTTTAGCATGCGAAGAAACATTTTACCAAACAAAAATATGCATATACCAACACAAAGACACCCAATAAGTGTTTAGGAAAATTAGAAACACAAATGTACTACTTAAAGCTAAAATTATCTCAATTAATCTCAATTAATGTTTAAGTGTCAATTAACTTCTAATTAATTCTTGAAGAGGCACATGGTAGTTCCTAAAGTTTAAAAAAAAAAACACATGATCACACTTCCAAGAAGTACATGTGGTACAAAATATGGTTAAAAGTTATGTGAAGTAGTTACAACCATCATTACACTTATGAAACTGAAATGTGTGGTAAGAAACTTGTCATATGACTTCTAAACTTTATAATTTTTTCTAACATGTATCTATTTATGTCTTTTGGATTGTAGAATATTTCAAGAGAATTAAGAAATATGTTATGATCTAAGAGTTTTACAAAATTGAGAGCTCTTAATTTCTTCTTCTAATTATTGGAACCTTCCTTTTGTGAATCTTCGGTAGAATCTTTTTCTTTATCATTTTCTTTGTCATGCTTCTTTTATTTATTCTTTAAGTTCCTTTTCTCCTTCTTCGTAGATTCCTCTCTAATCATATTTACATCATCATTTTCGTTTAGGAAAGAATTCATCCACAAATTCTGAAGAACCTACATCATAAGGAGATAGGACATAATCACTACAGACTATTATGTATCATACCAATCAAAGAAAACAATTTATTTGTTAACTATTCTCCTAGGTCAAAAGCTAAACTACTTGGAATGTCATGGGTACATGTGGAATGCATGCTTATATCCCAAGTTTTAGATCCTATAAAAGGGTTTGCCTTTTTATTTTTATTTGTTTTTAGTACATGTATAAGATAATAATGTTTACATTTATGTCTATGCATGCCCATGTTAATTATAGAAAAATTTCCCATGCCATGTGTTTCTATATAGAATTTAAAGAATGTTCAAGTGACAAATGTTTCTCCATTTAAATAATATATGATTGTTGCAACTACTTCATATTTTGTAGAAGTTGGGTCATGGAAAGACTATAACACCTAACAACAAAATGGCCCATAAATAGTAGCATCTAATGATAAATAGTGTTTGTTAACATTTAATGATGAAACGTAACAAGAGAAGAGCATCTTGCGACATTTGAGCAGCTATGAGCCATGGAAGAATGATAGAGACAAAGGATTGAATAAGTTGCTTCAAGCTTTCTTGCATTGATCCAAAGCTTATTTGCTGAACTTTTACAATCTTAGAATGTTACCCTAGTTTCTCAAACATTTGGTACCCAAGCCACATCTCAACGATCACCTTCTTCGTAACCATAATGTTTCTTCTAACTTTTTTATGTTATCAAAAAGAAGGAGAACTTTTTCTAACACTTCAATGATCTTTTTTGTTCTTAACTATTTTTTGTTACATTCAAGAACATATAGAATGAGCATTTTCCTATTTGAAGTTGTTTATAATCTTTGCTATTCATGTTTAATATTTTATCTATTCTTTATATGTTTGTGTTGAAGGTTATTATCATCATAAAAAAAAATAGAAAGATTGTTTCAGACTTTAGATGGTCTAACTTGGATGTAACCTCTTCAAAAAAGTTTTTAATGGTAATCACCAACATAAAGTAGTAATCCAATTCAGATCTCACCTCTATAAATATAAATTAAGAATACATGAGTCAATTTTTATCTATTCACTAGTACAAAAAAAAAACATTCTATGACAAGATAATACGTCGATTAGAATGAAACAATGTAAACAAAAATGTGATCGCATTTCTGTAAATATTTGAAGAAATATTACGTCGGTTAACTCAAATCCAGTGTAATACATCATATACTACGTCGGTTACCCGATAATCGATGCAGAAAAGACTAAAAAAATAAAAAAAAAATCAAAATTTTAAAACTCTGATATGACAGGAAAGATATAACGTCGGTTACATTCCACCAACTGATGTAATATATAGCCTATATTAGGTCAGTTTAGTCCCTCAACCGACCTTGTATCTTCATCGTGGCTTAGAGTAAAAATTTGGGAAAAATTATTGAATTTGGTATTGATATTACGTCGGTTGGAACTTCAAAACCGATGTTATATCTGTCCCTATGAGTTTTGGAAAAAAAGTTGAGTAAATTAGGGTTAGATACTACGTTTGTTATTGCGTTGTAACCAATGTAATATCCCCTTTTTTAACATTTTAGCCACTGTTTTTCGCTTAAGCTTTGCCTTTTCGTTTTCACTTTCGAGTGATCTGCTAGTTTTTCTCCTTCGCTTTGTCATTTTTGTGCTCGAAGTTGTTTCACATACCTTTATTGACTTCGTTCACTTCATTTCCTTGCATTCATGGTTTAACGTTATGGGGTTCATTTCAGGTGGTGTTGCTTTTCCTTCTCATTGGTTTTCATTTGCATTTCACCTAGTCCCGCTTTCTCTTCTCACTGGTTTTCATTTGCATCTTTGTGTTCACTGGTGCTAGGTGCGTGCACAAGCTCCGCGATTGTCTCGATTAAGTTTTGTCACTTGATGTGTGAGCCTTTCTTTGTTGTCGTGAATGCTTGGTTTGACATATGTTGTCGCTTCTCTTTGCAAGAGGTTAATAGTTTTGTAAAATTCATTAAAACAGTTAGAAATTTATTTTTGACCCAATTTTTTTATCAATAACTTGATTCAGTGTATATTTAATGGCAGAGTTCCTACGTTGTATAGATTTATCATATATTTAGTGTTTCAAAAATTTAGGACAAAAAAACTTCAAATTGTCATAACTCTGGATAGAGAGCTCAGATTGAGACGCTCCAAAATCAAACTTGAAAATATATTTGGCTGAGTTCAAGAGGGGGGTGAATTGAACTTTAAAAGATTTTTCCAATTTAAAACACTGAAAACAATTTAGTGAATAGAAAACCTTTTTTTGAATCTCAATGATAAAAGATTTAAGGTGCAATGATGAAATAAATCGATTTCAGGCACGAATAAATAGATTTATTTTGCTAGCAGAGAGCAAATTTCAAACTACACACACTAGTTGAATTTTATGCAGTAGAAATTATTCTAAACAATATTATCCAGCAAAGACAGTATGAAGCAAATTAAATCACACAATTTCAAAGTAATATATCACACAGATTCAATCACCAAATTGCACACAAGATAGAATACAAAGAGAAATACTAATACTCAATTTGCAAGTTTATGTAACTGAGATATATCAAAAGCAATATCAACCAAGAATGTCAAGTCCAATGCAACTATATCAAACACAGCAGTTTAGCAGAAACAATATAAAGATGATCAATACCAAAGATTCACAATCACTTCAATAGTATCACACCAGAACACCAAAGACAGTTTTACAAATCAGTACTGAAATACTTATTTTGGATTTCAAAAATTAAGAAGAATTAACACTGCTACTATCAAGATCAGATTGAACAACCACTAAGATTGATAACAAATATTAAAATTCAATTACTACAATAATAGCAGTTCTGCAATATTATTTAGAATTCAATTGGAACAAATCAGTTGTGATTTGGAATCAAAAACAAAGACACAATCTTTGCAGAAGAGTCACAAAACATATTACAATTTGAGGTTTTAGTATAATATCAAAAACAGATTGCTTTTCAGTTTCAGAGATGTTACAGACCCTTGTGAAGGCAAAGTTATACCCTATTCAAATCACAAAAACCAAACCCAATGAGCAGCGTAAGAACAGTTTAGAATTGAAAGAGTAAGGTCAAGAACAGCAGAACAAAGTCAGTTATACTGGTTCACCCTTCCTCAAAGGCTACGTCCAGTCTCCTTTGCCCCTCAAGCAAAGAAAGTTTCACTATATCAATTAATTGTTCAAGTTACAATCAATCACACAATTCCTACTTCCTGTAAGAATCAAGAACCCACTGAAATGATCACCTACTCCCTACAGTCCCCCAATCAATTCAGCAACCACACAAGGATAAATCCTATAGCCTAAAACAGTACGAACATTCAAATGTTTTAAAGAATTACAAACAATCAACGCATATCTTGATACAAAAGGGATCAAGAATGGTTAAGAAAGACTCCCTGATTGGCGCGCAGAAGAGGCCTTTGCACAGTCTTGAAGAATTCCAATGGCACAGTGAATTGGTCAAGAGTGATTCTTAAAGAAAAAACCCCAATTGATTTTTGATCAAGAAATTCTCAATTACCTAAAGTGTTTTTCTCACAATGATCTCAAGAATTGACTCTCAATTTCAGTAATTCAGACTCTGGCGCACGTTAGAAACCTTGCAGTTTTTATAAAGGAAAAACCCCCAATTCTGTTTTTCACAAATCAGTTATTTAAGTTCTGCCAGACACGAATAAATCGATTTCATGAAAACTGGAATCAATTTATTTTTGTCCAGTGCAGTGTATTTCAAACCAGTTTGCACCAAACTTTATCTAGCTCACTTTGATTAGTTTTTAATCACTCTTAGACCATTGTGCTGGTGGAATTCTCCTCAATTATGCATAGGTTCTTTGCCAATCAAGCTCTCACTCACTCACACAAGACCAAATCCCCAATCTCCTCCAATTGCTTGCTTGCTTTGTCTTGCTTGTTTTGTCTTGTTTGACTTCATCAAATCTTTATTCTTGTGAGAGTACTAACAAAACTTGCTTGAAACGACGTAACAAAACTTGTGACCAATATCCCTAGGGAATTCGAAATTCAAAATTTTTCCAAAATTCCATTGTCTACTATTTCTTTTTTATTTTTTTAGTATTTCTCACACTTTTTTTCTTTCATCTATCTATACTTGTTAAAAAATTATGAAAATTGTTGTGTTGTTTTCTTGTATGTATTAGAGTTTTTTCAAAAAAATAGAGATATGACGTCGGTTGTGTGCTCAAACCAACATAATAAGGTAGATACTACGTCGGTTGAGAGTCACAACTGACGTAGTATCTCCTCTTGAGCACTATTAGGATTGATATTTTACGTTGATGATTTATGAAAACGTATTAGACTGAGTTCAAGAGGGTGGGTGAATTGAACTTTGAAAACTTTTTTATCTTTTTGAAACAGTGAAAACAATTTTCGCAAACTAAAAAGATTTAACGAATCTCAATGATGGAAAATATAATGTTCAGCGAAAATAAACTGACTTCAATTTCGAATGAATTGATTTATTTCAATATCAGAGAAGGCAGTCTATACAGGCTTATCAGATCTT
>Ga0209489_109734_pt1 | contig 11623 bp, 12 predicted proteins | sample SiratrowhiteBW_FD_187527 | JGI IMG/M metagenome (GOLD analysis project Ga0209489, IMG submission 187527) | Root nodule microbial communities of legume samples collected from California, USA - Siratro white BW (SPAdes) (version 2) | ecosystem: Host-associated > Plants > Roots > Nodule | place... | reverse complement strand
GTTTAATGGGTTGAGTTGCGAGTTTATAAGGTGTAAGAGTAGTTTACTTGGGTGAGTGGACAACGTAGTGAATTTCATTGCAAGAACAAAAATATCTATTCGTAGTCAATGCTTTATATATATATAATCTTAAAATTGAAATAAAAATATTCTTAACTTTTTTTAATGCATTAATATGAAGAGCCAGGCTTATATAATTTTGAGTTAAATAAATAAATTTTTTTATTTTGGGTTGTGTACTTCGGAAGCACAATGAACCTGGAAGTTGAGTGGGACCCACTATTGACTGAAGGTGTCCGAGCCTTGGCTTCGGAAGTTACGGTCTTGTCGCTCCGAAATGCGAGCCAAACAGAAATTACGGTAAAATTACCTAACTATCCTCAGTGACTAACTTGTTTCCCAAGTTAATGTAATTTAAGATTTTTTTTATACTATAATGTAGTTTAAGATTGATTGTTATTAATGAATAATATTAATGATGCCATGCTGTGACGTACGTAGAGCTGTTATAGGACAGTTCTGGAAACGTGTAGGACCCATGTCAACTTCAAATTGAAGAGTTTAATTCTGTCATTAATGTAAACAAATTACAAGGTTAATTAATGTAAATATGTCTTTTTTACATAAAAGTAACCTTATAAAATAATTAGTGTGATTAGTGTTTGTTTTAGTAATATAAAGTGTGATTAAGTATAAAGAAAAAACAGTTCTTCTTGCTATGATCTTGATACTATATTCATTGCAAATAGATGCATCAGTTTTGGTTCCATGAATGCAACACATGAAAGCCAATGCAAACATTTCCCCTCTCCTGAGTTTTGGTTATCCATGTCACGTACATGAACAAGAAAGAGATAAAGGCCTTTGGACGAGCCTTGCTTTACAATGACATTTCATTACATCTCAGTAACCTTAACCCCAGAAGCTTCTGCTTATCATCAGTCAGAAGAAAGTTAACATGATTGTTCAAGAGGGCTTTGCCAAGAACTCTTCTTGAGAGCAAAGGTACTTTCTTTGCTGCTGCTCTTGCTACTGAACTCAGTATCTGATAACAGTAGACATTTTGTTATTAAGATTCTAGCTTACAATTTGTGAATGTGGTTTTATTTAGTTTTCCTAACTATGATCTGGAACACCCCAGAGACAAAGTGATGTGTTTTGAGGACTCAGTAACACTGGTTAAAGCAGAAGAAAAACCCTTTAGGCCTGTCTTCAGCTTTGGCTGTTGAGGTTTCTCCAGAGTCATCTCTTCCAAGCATTAATGCACTTGTACCAGGAGATTCTGGTGGCAACACCACATTGTCTGATGAAGTCATCCGCAGTTGAACAACCGGCTCTGGTGGTGAAATGGTGGAGAGATACCGAAGGAGCATCTGTATGATCTCACTGAAATTTGGTCTATCACTTGGATCTTCCTTCCAACATGAAGTTACAATCAGAGCTAAATCCTCAGGAAGGTCTTCAGCACTTGGCCTTGTATTCTGAAATAGTTGAATAATTAAGTCATGAATCCCTGGTCATACTCATAATCATACCAGTATAAGAGATAAATGTATTATGATAGCCTAATGACATGTCTAAAAAAGTGCAGTTTCTCTCATGCGGTGTTTATGAATCTGAAATGCAAACAGTTAAATTAGACTACTCAGGCCAAGAAACAAAAATGATGAAAAGGTCCTTTTTTTTATGGTTGATTATGACCTTAATCAGAAGTATTATAAAGTAACTATAAATCTACCTTAAAAGCAGCTGCATATGCAGCCTGTAGATTAGACATGCCTTCAAAGGGCAACTTATTATGGATGAGTTCCCACAACACTATTGCAAAGCTGTAGGCATCCACCTTGTGGTTGTAATGCTTCTTCTCACCTTGTCTTAGAGTAACAGTGCTGTAAAGCTGCCACCAAATACATAGTAACGATAAATTACAAAACACAAAACTGGAAGATCTATAGATGTTCATAGTTTAAAGTAGTTAAGACGTACTTCAGGAGCCATCCAACGATATGTTCCTGTTTCAGCAGTCATCATCTCTGTTAAGGATTCTTCTCTGGCTAGACCAAAATCAGCAAGTTTAACTGTCTTATGATCAGCTGTCAAGATCAAGTTATCTGTAAAGGAAAGAAGCAAGTTATCAACACTATGTTGTTTTCTTTGATATATAGAGCAGATTGTATGGCAACACTGCTAGATAGTACTGCCAATTGTATGTTAATTTTCAGATTTGTTTCTTATATAGCATATTCACCATCATCTCAACCAAAACTCAATAGCTCAGAAATATGGCCTAACAAGGGATTGTATAGACCGTTTCATCAAAGATTGGACTCTATAATGAGACAACAATGGACTAAAAACTCACATACCAGAGTCCCAGAGTAAAGCCTGGTTGTATATAATAGATATAACAATGACAAGGATTGTGGCAATGAAAAACCAACAATGGCATTTCCAAAGATAAACACACCTTTCAATATAAATCTATGGTTGAGACTAATATGGCTACATAACTTCATTGCATTCAACAGTTCTAAATTAGTTCCATCAAGATCAATTCAATCAAACATCAAAACAAAAGAGGCAGGTAGTGTAGTGATCAACAACGAAAAGATGCCAAATTGCCAATCATTTTTAAAATTGCTTGAAAGATCAACTAATGAAGCATGTACAAAGGAAACATGTAGCTGAAACAGGATGTAAATTCCACCAAATGTAAGTTACAACCTTTTCCATTAAGTGATACAAGCTAAAACTCAAACAAAAACCACTAAGTTCAACATTTGCATAGACATACCAGGTTTAAGATCGCGATGAATGATGCCATGGGAGTGTAAACACTCCATTGCTCGGGCAATATCAAGAGCAAATCCAACAGCCATGGCCATATCCAAGCACTTTGGCCGCAAATTCAAGAGATATTTGCGCAATGTTCCACCTGATAGAAGTTCAGTTACTATAACCATGACAGGTTCTTTGCAAGCCCCAATAAACTGGAATCAAACCAACAATAGTACCTTCAATGAGACAAAACTTTTTCAAGTCCATCAATACCAACATGATCTAAGTACTAACTATACCTTGTCAAAAATTAATATACAACCTTAACCAGATTTTTGTGTTGAACTCTCGACAACATAGCAACCTCTCTGGCAAACCGAGCCTCTCTTCTTGAAATCTCTTCCGGGGTTTCTCCCTTGTTGATGATCTTAACAGCAACGTTTTGATTTTTATATCTGCAATAGCAATTCAACAAGTAAATAACTGTATCTAATGGACACAGAATGTTTATTTCTCCAAACAGATAATGTACAACCCATGAGTGTGAAATTGGATGCAAATACAGATGAAAGGAGAAGAAGCATATTAATGCTGACTTATAAGTCAAACCAAACTTCGCACTAAATATTTAAAAGAAAGTTGAATTAGAAATTTTAGTGTAAAAGGGTTCAAAGCAAAAACTGATTCCAAACATAGATTCCTAAAATACACGATGAAATAGGTTTGACTTACTTTCCTTCATACACTTTGGCATGAGCACCCTCTCCAATTTTCGGACCAACAAACAGTTGTCTAGCATCTACAAGCCACTTGGATTCCAAATTGAACTCCTCAACTGAGTGAACCTCGTTGCCAGATCCCATTTTCCTTGGTTTTCCTCAAAAAAAAAATGTGAATCTATCTAGCATGTCATTCTCTGCATTACACAGTAACACATGTGGAAGCACACCAACCAACTACAAGAAAAGACCCTTAACTGGAATGAACTAAGAACCAGTTGCATAACAACATGCAAGAAAGCTATAACCCCTACGAAGAGGAAAAAAGGCTAGACTTTAGCACACCCCAAAGGCGACTTTCCCAACACACTCCTATCCCCAAAATCAGGAACATGGGTCATTAAAAAATAGGAAAAAAAATCGACACTTGCCTTCGTTTGGGAGGCAAAGAATAAAACCCCACATGTAAGGAGGCACTCAACAACAAACCCAGAAGTTAGAAAAAGAAAGAAATCAAATCAAAGATCCAAAAGAAGAGGCCTTGTCAGCAGAAAACTATTTAGAAAGGAGAAAACAACAATATCTAAAAACAAAAGCTTCCATTTTTTATGCGAATGGAAAAAAGAGGTTGAAAAGTGAGAGAAAGTTAACCACCCAGATTGAGAAATGAAGAAAAGAAGGTTGTGGAAGATAAAAGAAATTGCCTTTATTTCATTTTCTTTTATTTTATTTAATCCCTGCAACGCCACTCAACGCGTATTCATCATTGAATGGGTGGCATTCAGCTGGTAAAGTAAAACCGCGGAAGGAGTCGAGTCACTGTCACAAACTCAAAACACTCTTTTTTTAGTTTACTTTTTCTTTGTAAATGTTTTTTTTATATATAAATTCCAAGTCTATTTCAATACATGAATTTTGAAAAACACTTTTAACTTGCATTCAATAAATCTTATATTTTTTTTTTGTTTTATATGAACGGCAAAGTCAATGAAACTATAGTGTTGTCCTGAATATTTAAAGCATACGATAATAGATGAATACATTAAAGAGTGTAGATCAGAAGAAAAGGACTTCAAAAATATGAAAAAGAAAATGTCCCTTTGCTTTTAATTAATCAATGGAATGTAAATATATTATAAAAAAATAAAATTTCCATAAATATAACAATATGTAAGGTGATAGTATTGGTTAGTTTGACCCTTTTATTCAAAGATTTTTCTTTTTTTCCCTCATAGTTATTTGAGATTTTTGGTGCATAAGAGGGTATAAATATGAAGAAAGAGGAGAGAGAAGAAAAGTAGAAAAAAATCGGAAAAAGGTGGCAACTTTGAGACGATTGTGGAGAGAAAAACGTTGAAGAAGAGAAGTGATCATGGTGAATGAGAGAGACGTGATAACCCACAAGGCCTATGCGAGGGTGGGGTTACTGGGCAACCCAAGCGACGTCTATTACGGCAAAACGATATCGTTTAGCCTTGCAAACTTCTACGCCACCGTCACCCTCCGCCCCTCGGAGGAGCTCGTCATTCAGCCCCACCCTCTTCACGATCTCGTCCAATTCTCATCGCTCCCGCAATTGGTAACCGTTCTTTCGTTTCTCATTCCATTGGGTCCTTCAAATTCCATTCAAGATTGCACCTTCATCTTCATCTTCATACACTTTCAGGTTTCGAGGTTGAACTCGCAGGGCTACTATGGAGGTGTGCGATTGCTTATGGCTATTTGCAAAGTGTTCTACGGTTACTGCAGAGACCATGCTATCGAGCTCGCCGACGCTAATTTCACGCTCTCCTACGACACCAATATCCCGCGCCAGGCACGTGCTCTTGTTCTGTATTTTCCGTTTGCTTCCTTCGTTTATCGTGTTTTCTTGCTTCGTTTGTTCAGGCTGGGCTCTCGGGATCCAGCGCGATTGTGTGTGCTGCGTTGAACTGTTTGCTGGATTTCTTCAGAGTGAGGGAGCTTGTGAAGGTGGAGATCAGACCCAACCTCATACTCGCTGCTGAGAAAGAACTCGGAATTGTCGCTGGTCTTCAGGATCGGGTTGCGCAGGTTTATGGTGGACTAGTTTACATGGTACTGCAGTTTTGTTCCTTTCTTTTCATTTTTCACAATCAGGGATTTTTGGAAACAGTTCATCATCGTGATTTTGACGAAAAAGCAAGATTTTTTAAGAGATTTAAAGTCTTGATTTTGGTTGCAAGAAACAGGAATTTGAAAAGAGAAAAGAAAAGGTTTGCAATCATGAATATAACGTTCTGGACTCAGGAATTTCAGAGACAGTCTGCAATGGCGGTTTTGGTTGCCATATTAAGATTTTTGGACTCTCTTAAACCGCGTTTATTTGCCTGCAACTTCAGGATTATGATTGGTGCTACTTAAAATTTTTGTATAATCAACTAATAGTGATTATGTTTAGGTACTGATTTTGCTGAATTTACTTGCTCTGGTTTTGTAGGACTTTAGCAAAGATAACATGGATGAGATGGGTCATGGGATTTACATACCCATGGATTTGAGTCTTCTTCCTCCTCTGTATCTCATCTATGCGGAAAATCCTAGTGATTCTGGAAAGGTTAGTCAATGAGTGACATGGAATGTCTTCATCTTTGCTTTTACTGAATTTTATAGCATCCCATTTGCATGTTTTGGTGTTCTTGAAAATCTGTTTTTTTATTATTATTGTTTCTAGATATATTGAATTAGCCTTCATATGCCAGATTTATGCAATGTGTTAGTCACTATATGGTATAATGAAAAGTATGTTGAAGGTAGCGATAGAAAGTGATGTTCTAAGACAGTGCTTCTGACAAGAGTGGGCTTTTCAATTCTATATTTAGAAGATTCCCTTAATTTTTTTGAATATAGAAATAAATTTTGAGTGACGGGAACTTTGTAGGTTCATAGTAAAGTACGGCAGAGGTGGCTTGATGGTGATGAGTTCATTGTGTCTTCAATGCATGCAGTTGCCAATATTGCCGAAGAAGGAAAAACTGCATTGGTAGGAAAGGACTACTCCAAATTTGCCACTCTCATGAATCAAAATTTTGACCTGCGAAGGTGATTCAACTTTTTCTATCTCATCATATATGGATATCTCTGCATTTGGACCATTTAGTTTCTGACAGATAGCAGTTACAAAGAGTATAGTTTTGACACTTGTACAATGATTACAAAAACCACATTACTTGAAGTCATTGGTTCTTCTCCCACTAAACTACAACCACCACATATATACTGTGTTCTAAACTTTGTCTGGATAAACTTCTCTATAAGAGGAAAATTAGAAAATAAACAAATCAAACATGTTCCATGAGTTAAAATTAACTTATATACCTTAACTCTTCCAAAATAAAAGCTTATATGCCTTAACTTGTACATAAACTATCTCTGTCTAACTTTTTAAAAAGTTGAAATACATAAATTGATTTTAATTTTTGGAGAAGTTTAATTCATTTTAATCTGGGAATAGAGACAAGAGGTGGTCCATAGATTCAATAATGCATTAATACACTGAGTGATCAAAGAAAAGTAGTTCTCTGCAACCTTAATATAAAGTCAGGGGAGTCAACTGGACCCCACAAGCCACGTCCAATTATCATCTGAAGTTGGTAGGGTCCTCCCCCAGCAAATCTCAAGTCTTTACAGAGGAATTAATGTGTTCTGTGTACCAAAATTTGATGATGAAAAAATGGAATTGTGGGTTTGTTTAAAAGTTTGTTGGGGGGACGTACAGGTCAATGTTTGGAGATGATGCCTTGGGAGATTTGAATATTAAAATGGTAGAGGTTGCTAGAAAGGTTGGAGCTGCATCAAAATTTACAGGTAGCGGAGGAGCTGTTGTTGCATTTTGTCCAGAGGGGACTTCTCAAGTGAAGCTTCTGGAGGATGAATGTCAAAAAGCAGGATTTGTGATACAACCTATTGAACCATTTCCTTCTCGTCTCAATGAAATCGAGTTCAAAACCTTACAAATAAAATAATGTCATTCATACCAGTTGGATTTATCAATTTCTGATTGACTTACATTTTTGCAAAGAAAATTGTGGATTGTATTAGTTAAATGTGAACCGTTGTGTGATCACAATGATCGGAGAAATTTTAGTAAAAGAAATAAAAGATGGGTTGCAACTATTTGTTCTTTTCTACTTACTTTCGTTAATCAAGAGTGTTGAGAAGTGACAGCTAATCCTAAGACTCGTGCTTTATCTAGATAAGAGGATGAGGATGACACGTTAGTAGAAAAAGAAGAAAACAAAATTGGAAGTTAGATTATTTATATTAAATGAAAAAAATGAATGTAGATGAAAAATAATATAATTTTATTTGTTATTCATTATTTTATTTTATTGTTATTATAATAGAAGAACAGAAAAAGATACAATCATTTATACACTCATAATATATTATGGTGTAAATAATATTTGATATATCCTTTTAAAAAGTGACATAATTAATTGTGTGTGCAATATCTTGACGTACATGGATTTTTTTTTCTCTCTCTTAGTGTTATCTATCCTTTCTTTCTTTTTTTCTCAAATCATTGAGGTGAGGGTAAAAAGAAAAAGAAATGTCGGAAAGTAGAGTGTAGATGTAATATAATAACTTTTATATATTAATATATTTAAAATTTAATTTGCAAAATAAACTTTTAAAATAGTTTAATATAAAATTATTTTTTAAAATAATTAAAATAAAATTATTATTAAGTATTAAAATCTATTTTAATACATTTTATTTTAATTTACTTATTTTATTATAAAAACACAATTATTAATAATAATATAATTGAATATATAAAAGATATATGCGGTTATCTTTTGGATTGCTCGACAGTTGCTTGACAAATCTTTTCAATAATGTGTGGAAAGTTTAAGTTATTAAATTCTTATCATTTTGCGTGTTATTCTTTTTTTTTTTTTTTTTTTTTTACTTTTTAGATTCTTGATTTCTAGACTTGCTTTGCTTTTCTTTCCTTGATATCTTTCTGCCTTTAGAAACAAAGAGGTGTGAGTGATCCTTTTCTGGCAACGGTGCAAATGAATGTTTTTAAGCTTGACAGTATGGATCAAAACGGTTTGATTTTATTAGTTGTAGTTGCAGTCAAAGGATAAGGGTCTGTCTGGAGATGCCTCCAAAGAAGTAACCTGAGTTAAAGATTTATATTGGAACACGGTGTTCACTAAAAAAATCTCCAACGATACAACAAATAGAGACTAATTTAATCATGTCACATTAGATAAACTATGGATATGGTTTGCCCCACAAAGGATGATCCAAGAAGTGGATGGAAAATTGTACAAGTGGCTTTGAGAGAAGACAATAATTGTCGAAACCAAGAGGCTAAGCTTGACCAAGGAATACGTGCACATCATCAATCTCAGAGGATTCTTTATACTCATTTGTCCAAATTACATTAATGTACATCATTACTACCCAACTATCCTGTATTTGAAAAAACATTTGGACCTTTCTAAATACACCAAACTCAAAGTATTGGGAGGATTAATTGACGTTACATTAAAACCAAGGGGCTTCCATAAATACGCTTAGTGTACCATTTTCTTATATTAGACTTACTCATTGGACATGTAATATGCATCATTTCTTTAATGTGACTTCATTTCTTAAATTATTTTCAACTTCTAATCCCTAACTTGTCTATAATGTTTCATGACTTCAAACCATACTTAAATTTCACTAGTCAAATAAAAACAGAACTACAAAGATTCTATTTTCAAGGGCGTCACACTGATATACAAGTACAATACGAGTCTATACTAAGATACAGTTATTTTATACAAATAGTAACATACTATACATATTTAAAAATATATAGAAGTTATTAAACATAATAAATATACAAGTTGCGAGAACCCAAATTAAAATCGCATTTTTTAAAAATTGTCATCATAAAAGTATCTATATTTCATAGCTTTGGCTACCTCATCAATATGTATCAATGATATAACCTAAAGTATATAGATACACAAAAACAAATTGAAGTACTGGTGCATCAGATGCCTCATACAATAAATTCATGGTATGATCATACCTTGAAGGTCGTCCCGTAGTAAGGATAAACAAAAGCAATGTTTATCATACACTCAAAAGAGAGAAACTAAGAAATCAATCACAAAACGGCATTAGATCCTAGAAATTAATGAACTTTACACAAAACCACAGATTCCCACTACCCCTCCCTTTTATAAATTCATCATATCTATATATGCTCATGATTCATCAGCCTAAAAAGGTTTAATATTCATCATAACACAATCAATCTAAAAATATATTTACCACTCTGCCAAATGCCTAATCTACACGATATCACTGTGCTACAGAGTTACACTTACAGATAATAAAATCGGTTGCGCTATTGTGCGAAGCAATAGCGGCTTCAATAATCATCATCATCATCACATAGCGCTTCCATGAGGTCGTTCGGTGATGCCCAAATTGGAAGATCAAACAAGGTTTGTTTGAACTGTTCTTCTCTCTTAGCGCACACAGCTTCTGCTATGTCGCATAAATTTGACACATCACGAATTATCGCTTCCTGCGCTTCCACCTGTGCAATTCAGCACGCACTAAGCTCATTATCGCATCCACAATCTATCCAATTCAATTGTAAACTCTAGAATTTCATGTAGAAGCTAGATTTAGCGAATTAGGGTTTTACCTGCAATAGGAGGTCGCGGAGGAGGGAGCTACCGACGGAATCGGTTGAGGAGGAAGTGGAAGGGAGGGATTGGGCTTGGTTTAGTCGTTGCTGCTGCTGTTGTTGATTATTGGTGCGTTGTTGAAGTGCGCGCAAGGTGTTCGACAATGATTCCCAGTGAAGAATCTCTTTCTCGTACTTCGATTTGAGCTTGACTAGGGTTTTTTTCCTCCGCTCTCGCCGAAGGTTGTCCGCCGCCGATTCGTCGGCCGCATCCGGCGGCGGAGCGTCGGTGCGGCGGCGCTTACGCTTGAAGACGAAGCCGTCGTCGTTGCAGAGCTCCCATTGTTGGTCGTCTTCCATTTTGAAAAATGGGAGAGAGCGCGGGTTTTTGACTTTTCGATTTTCAATTTCTTCAAATATGCCGCTACTACCCTTTCCCTTTCATTCTACACCTTTTTCGTTTTGTTAGTTATTTTATCTTTTAAACCCTTTTAGATTTTTTTTAGAAGAAAAAAAATACACAAATTTATATTTTTGAATTTATCTCCATTGAAATTCATAAAAGGTCGAACAAAAAAAAAAAGATTACAATTTTAACTGAAAAATGAAAAATATAGGTTAATTTCATAAAAGGAATCTCAATCGAGAAAACATTCGATTGAAAAATAATCATATTAAATTGTTTACATTTCAAACTATTTAATTTTTTTAATGTGAGTAGAGTATTTTAATTTTTACTAATATAAAAATTATTACTAAACAACAACATTAGTGATGTCTATAAAAAAGCAAAATATAAGAAATTCAAATTTCAACAAATAAAATTATATATTTCATTAAAAGATAGTCTCAGTAACAATTATAATAAGTGTGAACCCAAATTTGTGGTATCATAAAAGTTAAAACTCATAAATGCAAATGAAGGTAGGATTAACAAGTTTGAACATCATAAATATGCATCAATGAATATGACTAATGATTTAGAATCACCTTATTGAATGTTCATTAATGAAACTCGATTAAATGAGATCCGCTTGTAGCTTTCTTAAGACTTATAAGAAGATTTTACTAATATTACGACGAAAATTATTTTTAGAATTAAGATTTGATTTAATTTCATTTACTTTAATTGGGTCATTTCTAGTTGTAAGGTTATTTTATAAGGTTTTAATTTATTTTTTTTTTTTATGTTTTACCCCTTGTCATATTACTTTTAATTTTTTTTTTCAGTTTTTAGTTTAATATAAAAGTTTTATGAAACTAACGTTCTAATTAATATTTTGTTTAATTGTTAGTAATAACATATATTTCTAATTTAAAAAATAGACTTTTTTTTACTTCAATAGTATTTTTTTATTTTTTTATTTTTCTCATCTTTATGCTTTAATTCCTTAAATAGTATTTTTGTTTATTTTTTTTACAGTTATATCAATTGTGTTTTTTTTTTTTTTTTTTTTTTTTT
>Ga0209489_109730_pt1 | contig 11628 bp, 1 predicted proteins | sample SiratrowhiteBW_FD_187527 | JGI IMG/M metagenome (GOLD analysis project Ga0209489, IMG submission 187527) | Root nodule microbial communities of legume samples collected from California, USA - Siratro white BW (SPAdes) (version 2) | ecosystem: Host-associated > Plants > Roots > Nodule | place: USA... | reverse complement strand
TGGCATTCCATAGAACACCCAAAACGCACAGTTCAACACCGTAGCTATGTAGGGATCGGGCTTGAACTCCTCCACCGACTTCTGCTTTATAATTTTGTAGAAAGTTGGGCTGCAATTCATTCAAATAACCACAAATTGCAATTAAATATAAGGTGCAGAGATGGTAATACTCACATACCCTTATACATAATGAAAATCAGGCAACATTGTTAAATAATAGAAAAAGATTAATTACGCTGGTGAGAAGAACAAGCCGAAAGAAATGACATTTCCTGTAAAGAAAAGGTAAAAACTGATTAGAACATATAAATTCTAATCGGAAAGTTTTTTTATTTTCATGCATAAATAGATTAAACAATAAAAGTATGCATAAAAAACTATGCAGCATCAACAAGTATGAATTAAAACTGAATTTATTATTAGAATAAGAGACTCTTCCACGTAAACGAAGCCAAGTGGGATGGATAGACAATTCAAATTAAAAAAGGAACAGAAAAGAAAATCCACCTAAACGAACCTATGATGCCGATGATGTTGCGAGCTAGTGCAGCGCTCACCATCTTCGAATGCAGTAGAAACACTTGGAAAATTAGAAAGAACGTGGAAAGAACAGTGAGTTTTATGTGAGTGAATGAGGTTTGATGGAGAAAAGAATAATAGATTTTGCTTTTATAGAGTTTTTAATATATTTTAATATCTTAACTAATCATATCTTTTAAAATATGTTTTATCATTAAGATTATCTCAAATATTTTTTAGTTGAGATGCATAACTTTTAACTAATTATATCTTTTTAAACATATCTTTTAACTTGACGAATATATATATATATATATACTCTTAAGATTATCTCATATATTTTTTAAATAAACATTAATTTTTTTAAAAAAATATGAAAATTAAAAATTAAATTTTTAAAATACAAAAATTTAAAAGAGTTTCATACAAATAAAAGATTTAATTCTAGAAAAATTTTCCTTAAATAACATATTGGTTAATATTTAAATAAAAAGCTGTTAAACTTAAAAAATAAATTTTAAAATACAAAAACATATAAATAAAAGATTAAAAGATTTAATTGTAGAAAAGTACTACCCATCTAAATGTAGAAACTTATTCGATATGAAGACACTCACATTATCTTAAGTGAAATAAGTATTTAGGATATCTTTAAGTGAAATTAGTATTTAATACAATAGATTCGGAAAACTCCATAAAAAAAAGTCACACTCTGATTTAAAAATACACCTCCTTTATAATAAATAACTAACTTTATTTGATTTATATTTATACAACTAAAATTTCAGGTAAATATAATAATAAGTCATAAATGTAATAATATGTTTTATAGTTATTTATTTATTTTATATTCAAAATATCTCAAAAAAATATACATTTTTATATTTTTTATAAAAAAACATATAATTTAGTGACATAAATTTTAATACATATAATTTTTTATATTAAATAAAGAAAAAAGTGTTGCTTTTGTAATATAAGAAATGTGAATATTGTAACACCTTTTTCTAATATATTTTAATTGTTATTTTAGTTATATTTTGATTAATTAAGAAGTAATAATATTCTACCATCTACTAACAATATATTAATATAAAATTAAAATTAAATTACATTCATATATATATATATATATATATATATATCTACATCATAATATTTACATAATTATTCATAACATTTTATAATCTTCTTCCATATATGGAAACATGTTTATTAAGTTTATTAAGAAATTAGTATGAATAGTATGAAGAAAAAAATTAAAAATTATAGGTTCATTTAGAATAGATATCCGTAACTATACATATAAAGTCATATTCATATTCTTATGAAGATGAGAATTTGAGACTATATTAACATTCTAATTAGTATTAAAAATGAAAGTGGTTATTATTATTATATTTAATGAATATGTGTTAAATGAAAGTTATACATATTTTTTAGATTGATTTTGATTATTTTGATTATGTGCTTAATAACTATAAAATATAATTTTATAAGTGATTTGGAGTAAATGTATTGTTTGATGAAACAAATACAAGCTTATAGTTTTGTTTCATCAAATAGATAACAAACACTTTTTACATGATAAGTTTTTTTTATTAAACAAATACAAGCTTATAGTTTTGTTTCATGGAATAGATAACAAACACTTTTTACATGATAAGTTTTTTCTTAAATAGACGCAAGTGTCTTTATGTCTTTTGATAAACTTTTGTTTAAATTGACAATATTGATATGTAGTATAAACATTCACAATGCACCTCAAATATTATAATTGTTTATTTCATATATACAATAAATGTTTGTTTCTCAGTTTCTCTTAAAATGATTTTATTGAAGGAAATGTCTATATCAAGATTCCTTAAATAATATACTTAAATCTGTTCCATTTAAACAACTTTTATGAAATGATGAAAGGAGTCATTCCTAAATAATATAAATATGAGAGAATATTTTCACTACTTGATCCATGAAAAACTTGTACTAGACTTAATTTTCAGCCCATGAAGTGAAGCTGGACCATTGATATTAGGCATGACTTTTATAACAACTTTGACTTTAAACAAAATGTATTATCATTTTATAAATTATTCTAAGTGAAATTAGTATTTAGTATAATAGACCATAAAAAAAAGTCACACTCTACTTTAAAAATACACCTCCTTTATAATAAAATAACTAACTTTATTTGATTTATATTTATACAACTAAAATCTTAGGTAAATATAATAATAAGTTCATAAATGTAATAATATGTTTTATAGTTATTTATTTATTTATTCAAAATATCTCAAAAAAATATACATTTTTATATTTTTATAAAAAAATATATAATTTAGTGACATAAATTTTAATACATATAATTTTTTATGATATATTCAATTTTTAATTCTCATAACTTTTATTTAAACTTTAATCAATATAAAGTTTTATATTAAATAAAGAAAAAAGTGTTGCTTTTGAAATATAAGGAATGTGAATATTGTAACACCTTTTCTAATATATTCTAATATACTTTAATTGTTATTTTAGTTATATTTTGATAAATTAAGAAGTAATAATATTACCATCTACTAACAATATATTAAGATAAAATTAAAATTAAATTACATTCATATATATATATATATATATATATATATTTACATCATAATATTTACAAAATTGTTCATAACATTTTATAATCTTCTTCCATTATACTTTTAAAGGCTCATAGAAACATGTTTATTAAGGAATCAGTATGAATAATATGAGAAAAAAATAACAATTATAGGTTCTTTTATAATAGATATTGGTATCTATATATATAAGAAAGTCATATTCTTATTAAGATGAGAATTTTGAAACTATATTAACATTTTAATTGGTACTCAAAATTAAAGTTGTTATTATTATATTTAATGAATTTGTATTAAATGAAAGTTGCACATATTCTTTAGATTAATTTTGATTATGTGCTTAATAACTATAAAACATAATGTTGATGTTATAAGTAATTTGGAGGTAAATGTATTGTTTGATTAAACAAATACAAGCTCAATAACAACCATTATTTATTAATTTCATCTTATTTAATCTCAACATACTCAACTAATATACTTCAAACTACTCAATGACTTGAAATATCAAACAATTTCATAATACTTATTAATTTAAAGTAACGTCAATTTTAGTCAATAGTTAAAAGAAATTAACAACAAAGTGACCAATTTATTTTTATATTCATATCTATTAATATAAGATATTATTAAAACTCAAGTCTAACTTTTTTTTTTGTCTGATTAGATGAGTGAATATTAAAAGTCAGTCTCAACCAACTTTCAAAAGACGCAAAGATGACCTAACATGCATCCCCATAACCCTGATCAAACTATATTACTAAGATCTTAAAGTACCATAGATTAATCCTATAACCGAATACCTCACAAGAAAGACAGATGTACACCAAAGGAGCAAAAACGACTCAAAGGAAAAATAAATATTATATAATAAAAAATTAATAAAATTGCTTTGTAATTTTTGAATAAATATGTTTTGTAGATATTACTATATACATATAGATTGAAAAGTTACATCACTTTAACCATTTTTTTCTGATAAATTTTGTGTTGAGTTACTGTAGGAATATCGATTAACATGTTCCATAATTTAGGATTAATTTTCATATAGGAACCGGAAAATATTCGTGTATATATGATGCCATTACTTTAGATATATCAACAAATATTACATAGGAGGACAATAAATTAAAGTTAATTAGTAGGTATAATTTGTATTATTTTATATATATATATTTTTTAATTTGAACCTTATCATTGTTATCTTGCCACTAACTATCATAGTTGCTTTAAAAAAAATTGTTGAGATATTTAATTTACTTTTGTTGAAGAAACTGAATTATCAGTCCTCTTTTAAATATAATTTGTTTTCTTTCATTGAATATTTAATATTTATTCACTTGACAAATAACAAAATTGTCTAATACTTTTAATAATAACTTAATATCGAATGATACCTGTATCTTTAAAGAATTAATGAAATATTACTACTAACTGAACTTAAAATATAATCTATCTTGATTCCCACAATTTTTGGAAAATGGGATAATTAGTATGCATTTACCGTAAAGAAAAAGTAAATATTGATAGTAAGATTTATTTTTTTAAATGGATAAAATCCTTTAAGTTCTTAATTCGTAAAATTTTCTGAAATTTTTATGGTTTCATATTTCATAAATCCTTCAAAATTCAAATTACAAAATCTTAATTATTATTTTTTATATTTTCCAAAAAATATCATTACATTCTTCAAAAAAATAATTTAAATATGCGATACTTGTTTAACTTTTTCTTTATTTTTCTTGAAAAGTTAGGTAAACATTTAAATTAAAAACCCCTTCCCCAACTTTTTTTTTTATATAATTTTTCTTGAAAAGTTAGGGAAACATTTAAAGAAGAACTCTGAGAAATAAAAGACAGCAATTTATTAAAGAAAAAAAAAGAATAATTTGTGAAAAAATGTAATCAAAATTATTGTTTGGAAATTAGCTATAACCCTTTTCTCCTTCTCATCACTATAAACTATAATCATTGTGGATAATACAGTAGGACTTTTAATTTAAAATGAGCTTTTAAGTTAAAATAGAAAAAATATTTTATTTTATTATTAAAAGAAATAAATATGTTTATTTTTAGTTATAATTTAATTTAATTATAATTAACTAACTCTTTTTGGTGTGTTTGTTGGCTCTCTAGTATGATTGATTTAATACATAAATAGATTATAATATAAATTCTCATGGAAATCAATATAATTTTTTATATTAAATAAAGAAAATGTTACACTCCGACACTCAAGTCAGTTTAGGGTTAGAGTGTGCTGGATATATATCAGAGTTTAGAAGTACTTGGCTTAAGATGATGAGTCTGTATTTATAGGCACGGTAGTGGACTTGATGAGCTTGGACCCTTTTTTTTTCTGTCATGATTTGGTAACAGAATAATAACGAACGAAACGAAACGGAATAATAATGGACATAATAATAACGAGAATTAATTACAAGATATTCAGTTACGTCTTTTACATTTACTTGAATACCCTTGCTTTATATGTAACACATAGTTAGTTAAAATTATTTATGGGTCGGTCATCATTAGTTATCACGTGGGCCCTATAGTACAGGTGTAATATAAGAAATGTGAATATTGTAACACCTTTTTCTAATATATTGTAACTATTATTTTAGTTATATTTTGGTAAATTAAGAAGTAATAATATTCTACCATCTATTAACAATATATTAAGATAAAATTAAAATAAAATTATATATATTACATCATAATATTTACATAATTATTCATAATATTATATATATATATATATATATATATATATATTATCATATAAATAGAAATAAAAAGTTTTATCTATTCATAATCCTCTTCCATTATATTTTTTTTTTCATTTACAAGGGTCATGAAAACATGTTTATTAAGGAATTAGTGTGAACAATGAGAGAAAGAAAAAATAAATAACAATTATATGTCCTTCCGAGATAGATATAGGTATCTATATATGAGGAGAAAGTCAAGGTTGATGATATTCATATTCCTCTGAACGTGAAAGAATTTGAGAATCCATATTCCAATTGGTATTAAGAAATATTGCTTTTGTAATTCTCTCAATCTCATATCTTTTACATTGAGTGTTATTTATATGCATCTAATAAAATAAGAAAAGATTTGCATAAACAAATTTAAAAGTGTTTTTAACAGTGTATCTGTCTTGTTAAAATTGTTTTGTCAAACAAATCTTTTAAGAAAATAGTTTAACAATGTCTTTGTCCAACTTAAACCTAATCTATTTAAGTATGGACCTTGTTTTAGAAAAAAGTTTTTAAATATCTTAAATTAATACGCAATTCAACTATCTTTTTAATGTATATATTTTCATAATTTAGATAATTTGACACATTTATTTATTTAAATTGGTATTACATTTTATTTCATACAAGAGACAAAAAAAAAAAGTAAGAACAAATATCTTTTTCCTTGTTTATAATTATAAAGTGGTTAATGTAAAGATCAATGTTAATCCAGACAAGTTCTTTCCTAATATATTCCTTATGTTCTTCCATTTTGTGATTTTCTGTTGCATTATTAATTCTCTCTGCACAAAAAGGAAAACAGAAAAACTTTCAGAATGGTGAACCCTGCATTTGATCGTAGCCCGGTTGGCATAACATTTTAGTCAAACGATTTGGCTTTGAGTTTTTCTATCTTACCATTTATTATCTCTACGCCACCAACAAAGAAGGGGTGCGTATCTTCTCCCTCTCATTATGCTCCTTCATTTCAACATTTTCATTGTATAACATGGTCCCACTTTAAGACCCTTTTCTCCTTCTATAATATCTAGAATCCCTATATTTAGCTCTCTTTTTGACTCTCTTCAACTATGGATCAATCATCAATCTCATCAGTGTTTTTTACATAGTCCTCTCACGGGAAAATGTTGATTTTTTTTCAAAGTGGTACAAATTTTGTAATGTAATATTCAAAATGTAATGTTTTTGTTTATTTATGTAAATAGATATATCATGTTAGCTTGATTCAATCTCGTTTAAAGATATTATGTTAGTTTGGTATGATTTCATTACAATGTTCAAGGTAATAATTTTTTCAGAATGAGAACATGTCAAGTTCACACTATTTATCTATATATGTAATAAAAAAACAATCTATCTATTTTATACATTATATTAGAAAATTGAAAAAAAAATCCAAAAATTGTTCAGGAAAAAAAACCCAAAAATAATGGTTACAACTTAAATATATATTATGTATGCAAAATCAGGGTTAAGTTGGATTAAAATCAAGTGGTTTCAGTATCGCTGGTTTGTTAATTAATTGGTAATGACTGAGATTTTTATTGGTTATATTCTAGAACTGGGTAAACACAATTGGTTACCCTACCTGCCAAATCAATTCTATATTTAGTTTAAAGAGATGTTCTTTTCAAATGTTCTGCCATATTTCATTATCTTTGAAATTGAATATTCCCATTAACACACACTGTCTCTTGTAACAATGCCAGCACTGCATGGCACAAAGAAAAGGTCATAAGTGGTTGGTATACTCTCTGTTGTCTTCAATGTTAGGATGTATGTCTCTCCTCTCACAGTTATGGTAAGTCTTTTATTTAATAAATTTCTATCAGATAACTTACATTATGGAGACATATACATAATAGTTATGGTATAACGTTATTATATATGTGTGTCTATGTATGCATGATGAACAGGCAAAGGTCATAAAGACTAAGAGTGTGAAATACATGCCATTCTGGCTCTCCTTGGCTAACTTCCTTAATGGTCTGTGTTGGACAACTTATGCTCTCATCCACCCCTTTGACCTTTATGTACTGGTAAATAGCAACTTCACTTCTCAACTTATTGTCCTCTTATTGTTTCTATTTCTGGTGAATCATCACAAATGTTTTTGGTTTGAGTGAGAATGAATTCAGGGTCTTAAACAAGGAATCATATTATTATGACTTGTGCACAGACTTGACATGTGAATATTTGGTTAGAGAATATTTAAATCATGACATGTGAACAGAAATAATCTGATTACGACAGCAACATATTTAAAGGGTAATGGATTGAAATTAATTTAATGACCAAAGTCATCTAAACAGATCACTGTAAAAAAAGTTGAATTGATTCACAGTGAAGATAGAATAGTTCATTTAGTCAATAACAATAAATTTTTCATAAATTTATATATTTTTTCTCATAACTATCTTCATCATTAATATTATTTTCTTTTATATTATTTCATATCAGTAACGGTATTGGAGCAGTCTCCGGTCTAATTCTGCTCGTCTTATATGCTTGTTACTGTTCTTGCAAGAGTGAGAAAGATGATAATGGTGATCATGATTTGAAACCAAATGCGGTTCAGCTCTCTAACTTAAACGGAAAGGGAACAGTTGAAGTATGATGCCACATCAATATGGATTCATCTGCCTCTCAAATTTCAAATGCAAGAAAGAGATTTATATATTAGATATTCAGAATGTTTGCTTTTATAATATATATGCACGTGTTGCATGTTTAATGCTAAGACTTACTTTGGATTTTATTTTCAAGTTCTTAGATGGACATACTTAGGACTTGGGCCTAATTATTTTATTACCTTTTGGTCTGACATGATATTATAGGACGAATCATTCTTTAAATGGGTTTTTTTTAACTCATCCATAAATTGGCAAGGGTTTGTTATATTTAATCCAAAAAAATAATCCCATCAACTTCTTCGTTTCAGAATCCATATCTAATATTTGAAACAACTTATATATACGATGGAAAAGTTCTCAGCTTTGCTTTGTTATCATAATTTTTGTCTGTGATTCTTAGATGCAATGGGCAACAATCACATCACAAGCCATCATTGTCATATTTTGAAATAATTATGATTATTTGTTGGACAATAGATTGGCATAAGAATGGTAAGTTGACCTATTTTTTTGACCCAATTGATTACCACACACCATCACCCTCTTGGATACAGTTAATCAAAGTCATTGGAGTACCCCAAGTACAATTTTTTATAAAAGGGTTATCATTTATATATATTTTTTACTGATAAAAAATTTAAATAATTGGATTTATGATTTGATTATAAATTCCTGCACTTGGTGGAAATATAAAGGGTAATTGTTTATTCTTTATGATTAAAACTGTGATAAATAAATATTTATGCATAAATTGTATTTTAGAATTATACTAAACAACTTATATTGTAATAGACAATTATTTTAATGGTTATTAAAGTTTAATTTGGAATCAAAGATGGAAACGATTGATTAAAGATGATAAATAGTTAATAAATGAAATTAGGATAAAACATATGCTTCAATTAGATGGATAGTATAACTTTGTAAACATTAGATGAAACTCAATTTTTTTTTCTTAAAAGGAAATATTGTCATTTTAACTTATATACAGTGAATTGAATTGAATTTTTAAAATATTTTTTATTAAAAATATTGGTTATTATTATAACATCTCATATTTTTTAAATAATAAAAAATTTATTACATAAAAATTATATTAAATATTCATACATTTATTATATATTTTAAAAAATTGATAATTTTTATAAAATAAAAACTAAAAAACTAATTTTTCTATAATTTTTAAATATTTATTTTAAAAAAATATTTAAATATCATCTTTTTTATCTCTACAATTAAATTTTAGGTTTCAGTACGTTTTTATTTTAAAACTATTTTATAGGTATTATAATTATAATTTTCAAATTACTCAAACTATTTCTCGAAATAACAAAAAAATATATATATATTACCCATACTTTTAATTTAATTTTTGTATGAAAAAATACTGTTTTGTGTGTTTATGTTTTTCCTTTTTGAATACGGAAAACGTTTTTTACAGCTCATTCCTGTACTTGTTTAAGTTAAAAAAGGTTCGATAGATTTTCATTCACTAGACTTGTTTAACTTAAAAAGAGAAGAAGAGAAGTTTGATAGATTTGATGAGAGGAGGATAATTATTATGGTTAAATTTTAATGAAACATAAATTAGTTATTGAAAATAAAATAATTTAATGATAAAACTTAGTTTAATTATCTTTTAAAATATATAATCAGTTAAGATATTAAAAATAAAATAATTTGATGATAAAGCTTAATTATATTTTAAAAGATATAATCAGTTAAGATATTAAGAATAAAATGATGATAAAACTTAGCTCAATTATCTTTAAAAGATATAATCAGTTAATATATTAAAATATATTCGCTGAATATGTTATTTAAGGAGCATTTTTCTAGAATTAAATCTTTTATTTGTATGAAACTCTTTTAAATTTTTGTATTTTAAAAATTTAATTTTTAATTTTCATATTTTTTTTAAAATTAATGTTTATTTAAAAAATATATGAAATAATCTTAAAAGAATATATATATATATATATATATATATATATATATATTCGTCAAGTTAAAAGATATGTTTAAAAAGATATAATTAGTTAAAAGTTATGCATCTCAACTAAAAAATATTTGAGATAATTTTAATGATAAAACATATTTTAAAAGATATGATTAGTTAAGATATTAAAATATATTAAAAACTCTATAAAAGCAAAACCTATTCTTCTTTTCTCCATCAAACCTTATTCACTCACATAAAACTCACAGTGTTTTTTATATAAAACTCACAGTGTTCTTTCCAGGTTCTTTCTAATTTTTGAAGTGTTCTCTGCTGCATTCGAAGATGGTGAGCGCTGCACTATCTCGCAACATCATCGGCATCATAGGTTCGTTGGCTTCTCTCTTCCAAACATATTTCTTTTCTGTTTTACTTTTGATTTGAATTGTCTAATAATAAATTCTATTTCAATTAATGCTTGCTGATTTTGCATAGTTTTTTATGCATACTTTTATTGTTTAATCTATTTATGCATGAAAATAAAAAAAAAGTTTTGTTTAGAATTTATATCTTCTAATCAGTTTTTACTTTTTCTCTACAGGAAATGTCATCTCTTTCGGCTTGTTCTTCTCACCAGCGTAATTAATCTTTTTCTATTATTTAACAATGTTGCATGATTTTCATGTGATGTAATAATGCGTATATAACTTTTTCTCATCATACAATATTTGTTTCTAAATAAATTAATCCATATGAAAAAAAAAGATTCTAGATAATTTCCTTAATACGCTGTGAGTTTAATTTTAATCCTTTTATTTTTATTCATGATTTTGGTTTTCAGAATTAAAAAATCCTAAATGTTAATTTCTCGTATTAAAATTTTTCATGTCAATCGATGAGAATAAAGAGTGATCATTAATATAATTTTTAAATTTAAAATAAAAAATTCATCAAATTCAATGTGTACCTTGTATGTGAGTATTACCATCTCTGCACCTTATATTTAATTGCAATTTGTGGGTATTTGAATGAATTGCAGCCCAACTTTCTACAAAATTATAAAGCAGAAGTCGGTGGAGGAGTTCAAGCCCGATCCCTACATAGCTACGGTGTTGAACTGTGCGTTTTGGGTGTTCTATGGAATGCCA
>Ga0209489_109727_pt1 | contig 11636 bp, 7 predicted proteins | sample SiratrowhiteBW_FD_187527 | JGI IMG/M metagenome (GOLD analysis project Ga0209489, IMG submission 187527) | Root nodule microbial communities of legume samples collected from California, USA - Siratro white BW (SPAdes) (version 2) | ecosystem: Host-associated > Plants > Roots > Nodule | place: USA... | reverse complement strand
AAAAATATATATATATATATATATATATATATATATATAGAGAGAGAGAGAGAGAGAGAGAGAGAGAGAGAGAGAGAGAAATTTTTGAGGCGTTAGAAAAAATAAATCATCAATTTTTCATTATAACAATAGATTTTTTAGATATTTTTGAAATTAGCACTTGTGACATACGTTATTGTTTATACAAACAATACGGTAGAAACAAATATTTTTTTTTCCTAATGAACCAAAAATATTATTTAAGTTTAATTTTTTTCCCATCTTTTTATTGGTTTATTTTTCATTTCATTTATTCTCTTTTGTTTTCAAACAAAAGTTTAGTTGCGGCATAACCTTGATTCACCATCACAAGTCTCAACAGATATACGAGTTATTACCAGTAAGCATACAAATTATAGTTTATAAAATCATCTTTTATTATCATACAATTATTTTTTCCTCGTATTTTACTATCTTGCATGCCTCTATAAAAATCGAGTACACGTACAATCACTCTAAAAACATGGTCACATTAATATTTAATATTTATAGATGAAACTAATATAAATCTGTTTCATTTAATTAATAGTGCTGAATTTAAAAGTATATATAAAAATAGACATATCGACATTGATAATGTTTTGGAAGATGATATTGTAGAGCATGGGGAAATAGCTGCGCGACAATGGACATTTCATGTGCACATGTAATCGATTAACCCAAAATGTGTAAAATTTGTGACAAATACTTTTGAGATAAATGTTGTAACATGAAGGACCATTCATGGTGGTGGGGACATGTATGGATAAGACCAAGAAACTTGTGATAAGTGTGTGAGAAAATGCATCATAAAATAAAATATATCTTCGCACGTGCCGTATTAATGGGTAGGCACTTTTTCCAATGATGAATTTATAAAACACATGATAATACACCAGATAGATTCAAGTGCATTTCACTTCTCCTGTGTATTATTTCTTTGTTTATAATATGTCACAACAACCTTTTCATTTTCTAAGTTTGAAAATTTCTATTCGTTTTTACAAACAAACATAGTTTAAAATTGATATTATAGCTAGGACAGAATGAGTTTACAAAATTGTAAATTACGGGTAGATTAAAAGTATTTTAATTAAATTTTATTTTAGTTGATTCATCAAAGAAGGTTAACATTATACAAAATAATACTGTTAATTTTTATTTTTAATTGGGTTGAAGATTTATTTTAATTAAAATTTATCATTACAAAGTAAATATATGTAATCCTTAATGCAAAATTAAAAACAGAATGTAGATTTTAATTACATTCATTCTAATTGAGTGATTTTGTACTGATAACACAGATAATAAGGTAATGTTTTAATTGTATTAATTTTATTAAGAGTGTGTATTATCAATAAAATAAATAGTTGATTAGTTAACAAACACTATAAAAAAAATCATGATTCACATAAAAACGATTCTATAATTATACTGTATCATAATTATGCATAAAATTGGAATTTCGAATATCGTAAAATCTTCCGATTTTATTATTAGAATATCGATTTTAACTATTTAATTATAAAACTTTCTCTACCATATAATTCGGTAAAATATATTTGTTTTAAATATTTAACATAATTAATTTTTATTAATTAATTGAAGTTAAAGTAAATTTTATTTTTAATTAGGTAAAAATGTCAGTTAAAAATTGATCTAGATAGAAATACGTATCTTTAATAACAATTGTCTAGAATAATTAAATATTCTAGAGCAATTTGGTTTCTTTAAAATTGATTTTTTATCAAATATTTTTTCAAGAATCAACAATGGTGCTTTAAAAGTTTTAGAATCCCTTTGACTCGAAGAGCAAATGAAGGGTGAAGACTTGCAGAGAGAACAAAATCTGTGGCCAAGAGTGTATGACATGTGATGTTGGACCCATTCGTATAGATTCCGTATTTGTCCTTGTAGTGTTACAGCACCGCCAAATTCTTTATAATTAATGAAAATTGAAATATTGACTGAATAAACGTGACAATTACACATTTCCTCATAAAATTTTGTTTTGCGTAAATATTAGTTATTTGTATAAAATATCTTTTTATATTAATACTATGTAATATCTTATATTATTTTATGATGTTTGTGTAACGCCAGACACAACCGTCCATGTCGTGATTTTCATATACTCGTTTTCAACGCTAGCCGAAAAGACAAAAGAAGAAAAAGCTCATTTTCGTTTTAAAATCTGAGAAGAAAGATACAACCAAATTGTTACAATATCCATTTCAACAGAGCTAACAAGTGTTTATTAATTGCCTTTCATTATTAAGAAAAATTCCATCTATTTCAAATTCAAATACTTGTATAAGTTTTTTTTTACTGATATATTCATATTTTTAAGTAAACTAAAAGCTATTTCTTTGGAGCCGTATTACCCGATTCAGAACGCCATTTTTTCTATCCTCAATTCATCACACGTTTCGTGAGGACGCGGTTCATCTTTGAGCCAAAATTGACCTTTTATTTATTATAAAAATCCCCTCATTCGTCCTTATCCTTTCTATTTTTTTTTTTTTTCTCATCATGCTTTGTTATTCATAATAACAATAATAATATCTAAAATTGCTATTTCAGTAATTAGATAACTTTGTATATTGAAATGGTCGTGAGTATCTTGTATTAACTCTTAGAGATTTTCTTTTGATTTTTTATATTAGTCAATTAGTATCGGTCTATTCTCATTTATTTTGCTTAGGTAATAGCTATGGGAAAGTTTGACTATTGGAATTACTAGAAATCTTTGGTTCTAAGCTACTAATATAAATGTTTTGTTAAACATAAAAAAGAAAGGTGTGTGTGGTCAAACAAAAACCAAAGAAATTCGCACTGTAAACGGCCAAGACTTTAGCTAATAGAATACTTGTCTTCTTTTCTCTCCCTCTCTTTTTATAAATATATGCTTCAAGCTTTCTCACTTCACACCAACAAACAACAATAATAGTGTCAGTTTAGTTTCACATTTCTAAACTCTTTGCTCTGTTTCTTCTTCTGCTTCTGCTCCTGACTCCTTTGGTGAGTGCCCCAAACTCTCTAAATTATATTTTTCTCTTTCCCTTTCTCACCCTTTTATCATTCTTCACGGATCATTGATTCCCGACGCTTCTCCTCAACCGGGTTGCAAAAAAGATTCTGTCTTTTCTACGCAATATTCTACTTTCAAACCCTTTAGCTCGCAGCATTTCTCCTGTTTTCGAACTCTGTAATTCCATGTTTTGTGGTTGTGTTTTGGAACACGCAACTGTACTTTGTTTTCTTACAATTTTCTTTAAGAGGGTAATCGATTGGTGACTTTTTCTCGCAATTGCGTTCTCAACCGCCGCTTCTTTCTCCGTGTGTTTGTGCATGCAGAAAAGCAGTTAACCAAATTCTGTTTCAGCTTTCTCTGTTTTTGGGCACGAACAGAGTTGTTCTGTTTTCGAGGATGGCCATAAAGACATTTGAACTGTTGAAAGGGTGCGGATCGCAGGAAGAGATAATGGAAGTGCTTGCTTCGGTGGCGTCGGATATGGGTGATGTGATCGATGATGTGAGCACCTTGCAGGTGATTCCTCTGAAGGGTGCAATGACCAATGAGGTTTTCCAGGTAAAATGGCCCACTAAAAATGGTGGTGAAGTGAGAAAGGTTCTGGTTCGTTTATATGGGGAAGGTGTTGAAGTTTTCTTCGACAGGGAAGAAGAAGTGAAAACCTTTGAGTGCATGTCAAAGCATGGTCAAGGACCTCGCCTTCTTGGCCGTTTCACTTCTGGCAGAGTTGAGGAGTTTATTCATGCCAGAGTATGTTCTTATCCTCTTTCTTTTTTAATATTTCCATTTAGGAAAAAAGAAACTGACATGATTGTTACATGGCCTCAGAAAGTTATCCTTGCTGACGAGATCATATAATAGGAGTTGAATTTTGATCCATTATTTTTATTTTTTTACATTTTTACTGAAGTTAATTAGAAAAGTTAACCAATTTATCAAATTGACTATTTTGCTTAATCTTGATATATTAACCATTTTTTGAATGGTGTGGACCAGGGCAAAAAATTATTGTTTGAAATTAAAGGATTTTTTAATGATGTGTTAATGTGTAATTGGAGAGTGAAAAGGCATCTTTACACAGAAAGAAATAAAATTGAGAGTTGTTTGCAACTGGGATGACTGAGTCATCCAAATTGGCTGATTTTCAACATCTTTTTGGCACGTTGGCTGGTTTTCTAAACACAAACAGTCCTTGATAAAAAATATTATTTCTTCATAAATCAAATAAGGATTTTATAATTTTTTATTTGTGAAATGTTAATTAATAAGTTTTGAATCTGAATTCGTAGAATTACATTTATTATGTTGGTAAATTTTTGAATGAGTTGGAAGTATCGTATCTTGCTCTGTTAAGAATAATTTTATCGTGTATTTTATGCGAGTATGACTGGTTGCAATGATTATTACAATTGGCGCTTGATCTTTTGAGAGTATATGCTGAGTTTTAAAGTGAATCAACTTTTTGTTCTCCATTTTGCTTTTTTCCTGTTGTGAAAAAGCTTTTCTTTGGGCTGATGCTCTCTTTTTCGTATTTTATTCCCTTTTCTCTTGGAGCAATGGAGGGTTACCAAACCAATACCATTACCTGTTTAGGATTAATAATTAAGAAGCATCTTTTTAGAAGTTCAATTGAATGGTGTTGATTGAGTCAATGGGATCTGGTGCTCTTAGGTGTTGCCTTTATCATTCTTCTTACAGATTTGCTAAATGTTATTTTCTCTATTAGAAATAAAGAAACATAATAAAACATCGATGTTACTGGGAATAAGCATCTGGATTTTTGTACGCATACAAGAAAATATCAGACTTGGGATGTCATGTTTCATAGTTATGCAATTAGGTAGTTGCCAAGAAATTGTTTTGTCACCTTTGTATCAGACACTTCTGATTGAAGAGTTGAACCCAAAGGACAATTATTGGAAATTTGCTTGGTCCACCCAAAGATCTTTTTCACTTAAACCAAGATGGGGGCTCTTGAACTGAACAAATGGATAAGTTTTAGGTGAATTTCTGATTTTATGTTTACTAAAATAGGCACTTTTATCCTCCGTTATGTCTGCATTAACAGTGCATCCCAGTGGAGACAAAACAATTGCACATGTCAAGATGATGAGTTATACATGCATTGTTATTCATGTTCCTAGTATAATGATTGTGTATAACTTTTTTTTTGTATTCTTCCTTTTTTTAGACTCTTTCAGCTGCTGACCTCCGTGACCCCGAAATATCTGCTTTGGTAGCATCTAAGATGAGAGAGTTCCATAATCTTCATATGCCTGGTGAAAAGAAGGCTCAGATTTGGCTCAGATTGAGGTAGTTGTTGGTCAAAACAGTCTTAAAATTGTTTTTCATTGCTATGCTGAATATTAAATAATGTCTCTTGTGCTATTTACTAGGAATTGGCTTGGTCAAGCCAAGAGTCTTTGCTCCCCAAAGGATACAAAAAATTTTGGCTTGGACAATCTGGATGAGGAAATAAACATCCTGGAGAAGAAGTTATCCGAAGGATATGAAGAGATTGGCTTTTGTCACAATGATCTACAATATGGTAACATAATGATGGAGGAGGAGACAAAGTTAATCACCATAATTGTAAGTTGTGATCATATACTCTTTGCCTCTAATATTAGTGGTGTCCTTAATTTTTTCTATTGAATCAATGTGAATGCCAAATACTTGAAAATTTGTGCTTGATAATAAGACTTATACACACTTTCTGTATCAACTTTGGGACATAGGAGGATAATACCACTTTTACAGGCTCTTTTCATCTTTTATCAGTCATATGAATATTACTGCAAACTTACCTTTTGTTGGTTCTTTAATTTCTTTTCATTATACAGGACTATGAATATGCGAGCTATAATCCTGTTGCTTATGACCTAGCAAATCATTTCTGTGAAATGGCGGCTGATTACCACAGTGACACACCTCATGTTCTTGACTACAAGAAATATCCAGGTAAAGTTCTTGTTTGTAATATCTTTGGTTCATTATGATTAACAGTAGCTGCAATTTTTTATGTTCACTGAGATCACTGTGAAACCTGACACACCAAATTGGATATGATAAACCAGGACTAGAGGAACGTCAAAGATTTATCCGCATCTATCTGAGTTCTGAAGGTCAGTCCACTAACCTACCACTCACTCCATTAGTACACATGATTCTCATAAATCTGGATGTAGATAGCTACCTTCTAAATCTCATAAATGCCTCAAATTTATTCTGACAATTCTTTGTACACAGGTAATAAACCAAGCAATGCTAGAGTGAACCAGTTAGTGGAAGCTACTGAAAACTACACTGCTGCAAACCATATATTTTGGGGTTTGTGGGGACTTATTTCGGTAAGTTTTTGTTTTATTTGAATTCCATAAAGAAGGTTATTTATATGTATATACTAATATGGATGTTATGATGCTCATGCAGAGTTATGTGAATAAAATAGACTTTGACTACAAGGAGTATGCAAGGCAGAGATTTCAGCAATACTGGTTAAGGAAGGCTAATTTATTGGACTCACCAGTTTCCCTAGACGAACTCTGAATGAATCTCTGCCATCTTTCACGTGATTTTGCTTCAGATGTTTAACTGAAGTTTAGTTTTAGTATTATAGTATAGTATATATATAAATAACACCTAAGATATGATAGCATCATCTTATATGTAAATTTACTTAATCACCAACAATGTGTGATGTTTATCAATCCGTCTCTTTTGGAGTTGAGTTAAGGGATCGATATGCAGTTTGTGTATTATTTACAATAACGATGTGATATGAATATAGTGAACAGATGGAGTTGTTTTATCATCTTTACACATTGAGGTTATGATATGAAATTAGTCAGACTTCATTTGCTTAATGGGTCATAGAATATTTATATCTATATGTTATATTATTCAAAACTATTTTTGAATAGTTCTTCTCAGATAACATGGATACTATTCTCTCCTCCTTTTTGAAATCTTCTAACTATTATCCACTGCTTTGAAGTTTATCAAAATAATAAGAATCTCAAATTTGACTATATATATTCTACACTCTATTTCCTTTTATAATTAATACTGTTTGACTTCTTTAAGCCACTTTAAAAGTTTAATAAAATTCATTTACGAATAATTGTTTATTTTTGTATTGAAATAATTTTTATATTTAATCTCAGCTTTAATTTTACCCATAAAGTTAACAAACATAAGCTTCTATATGCAATATGTTCTATTGATTTTAATTGAACAAATAATTCATTTATCATATATGTATACTGAGTGAAAAATAATTATGCTAATATTTTCTCTTCTAATTCTGTTTTGAGTAATTTAGCTCAGCTACTCTTATACAACAACTATGTTTCTTTGTAAAAACGTAGCCCAACACAGTGTCATTCTTATTATTGTTACTTTAAGAATATTCATTGCTAGAGAATAACACATTGGTCGAATAAGCTTAAGGATATACATGTTTGGAGAGTGTATTTATAATTTTACCATTTTAGTATTTTTTTTAAATGCTTAAAACAACTCTCGTAAAAACAAAATCAATTTGTATATAAACATTTGAGTAATTTAATATAGGATGACCTTTCATTCATTTTAAAATATTTCTGAAATCGTAATATTTTTATAATTAACCAAAACTATTTCTAAGTGCTAAATTTTTAAGTTAGCTACTAATTAGTATATACTTTTACTTTACTAATTCAAAAAAATTAATATTATTACACATTTACATTATATTTCCACAACTAGTCAGAAACTTTCCTATAACAAAATTTAATTTCTCATATTTAAATCTAAAATATTATAATAAAAGAAATCACAATAAGATTATGAAAATCATAAAAAAAATATCAATTATTCACTTGAATTTACATTTTAAAAATTATTTTTAAAATAATATTATTTAAAAGTTTTAACAAAAAATTCCACGAACATACAAAATCTCTTTCCGATATCAAATAATTTATAGCAATGTTTTAAACGGATATTTACATAATAGCAAAATGCTTTAATAATACCTATTTAAATCATTTAAATAGTCATTTAAATAATAAGTGATAATAATATTTAAATTATTTAAATAATAATAAGTGATATAATAATTATTTAAATTATAAGAGATAAGTAATATCTATTTAAATAGTAATTTATATTTAACCATGCCCCATAATTAATATAAACACGCTTCAATAATTGCTTTAAATTATTAAATTAATATATATATATATATATATATATATATATATATATATATATATATATAATTTCATTAATCACTTACAATTTTTCTCATCAACTCTCTTTGAAATCTTTTTTTCCAAATCTAAACTATATCACTTTCACTCTATTTTTATTATTTTCTTTCCGTTTTTGACTCAGATCTTCTATTCCCTAATCTAAGCAAAGGCTCAAGATCCTTTTAAAAAAATTGTAAAAACAAATTAAAATTAACTTCTTATAATAAATCAATTAATTTATGAAATCTCTTTCATATAGTTTTTTTTTAAATAAGTTAATTTTTATTTATAAAAAAATCAAAATTTATTTAATTTTCTCACTTATGAAGAAACTAATACAAAATGGTTCATAGAAAGAAAAAGTCTCTATAATAAGTCATAATAATTGATGTATCTTTATTTTATAGATGGTTAGGTTAAATTGTATATGTCATTATAAATGAAAATAAATCTTTTTATATTTCATTTTTATGCGTGTAGAAAATTATATATATTTCTTCATAATATAAATCTTTGCAGATTTTGCTGGAAGTTCGTTTACTTAATATTTATTAAGAAAGATTAAATTAATCGTAAGATATATGAACTGTTTAGTAAATTTTAATTAGGACACTAAACTTTATTTCAATTGACTTTTTCAATGGACTTTAAATTTATATTTGGTTCTTTTTAATAGAATCTTTCAGTTTAGTCATCGTTACAATAAAAGAACTGACTGAATATGTTGTAAGGATATGGAAAAATTTGTCAAAACAAAAAAATACTCCCAATAAATGAACTTACAATGAAGAAAATAGTAATTGAAGAATATGATTGAGAATGTCTATCGAACCAGCAACTGTATAAACGATTATATCTATACTTCTTCAGTTAATATTTTAAAAATTATGAGGAAACTCTTGCATTTACGATTTATTAAAAAATGAATACAACATTTTCGCTGTAACTTTCATCAGGTAAAAATCTCAAATACAAAGGTTCGTTTTTCTACAGTAATTGGAAGAAAGTGGCGAAAAGAAAGAATGAAAAGAAAAGAAGGAATGTTCCGTACACACAAACCATACATATTATTAGGTACACAAAGCAGAAGAAAACAAATAATGAAACATTAGTTCCATTACAATACAAACACACACATACTTAAATTCACATATTGGATCATTCTGAGTCCCCCCACATTTTATTTATTTATTATTATACATATGAAATGAAACCAGGAAGGAAAGTGGTGTGGGGTGGAGGAAGAACACTGAAGTTGTGGTTGCTGAACTAGCGACGGAAACTCCTGACTTGTCGAGGCGGTTCAGCCTCACCGTCACGGAGCTTGACCAGCGAGTAGACGCCGGCACCGGCGAGAGCACCCAGCGTCGGAGCCACCAAATAGATCCATATATGCTTGTAATTACCTGCTGCAACGGCTGGCCCTAAGGTACGCACTGGATTCATGGAACCACCACTTGTTGGCCTAATCAACACGTACGCCATCTCAATCATTTCATAATATGGTATATTTTTGTTTAATCAAAAGCACTCTTACCCTGATATGAGAATGTTGAGCAAAACCGTAGCCCCAACAGCAATACCCGCCAATTCACCGACCGCACGAGTATCAGTGGCAACAGCAGTGACGACAAACAAGAGAATGAAAGTGATGATGAACTCAGTTGCAAAGGCCTGGCCGACGCTGACAGAAGGGACAGTGACCCCACCGGAGAGGAAAGGGTGGTAAATACCTTTGAGAGCGAAACAGGCACAGATGGAGGCAGAGACTTGAGCTGCTATGTAGGCAGGGACATGGGTCCATGGGAAGTGGCGAAAGGTCGCGAAGGCAATGGTGAGGGATGGGTTCAGATGTGCACCTGAGATGTGGCCGATGGAGAGGATGATGAACATAACTGTCAAGCCTGCACATGCTGCATTTCCCATCAGAGTCTCCACTCCATTGTACTTGTTGTTCACTATCGGCCCAGCCGTTGCTGCGAATATCAATATGAATGTCCCCACAAACTCTGCTCCAACCTTTCACCATCACAAAACAACAACCTTGTTTAGTACCCAACGCTGTTTCTCCTCTGCACACGTTTAACTCCACATTTTACTGTGATTGTTTAGGGTTTAGTAAACAATGTCACAACATGGTACTTTCATTCACATTTTTTTTATTATATTTTAAAAAATAATTATTCTAAAATCACTTTTCACCAAAATTGTTTAAATTGAGATTTATTATTGTTCTAGCCAAAAACGAGTAGTAATAAGCATCACTTATCCTCGAGTTCTTTCTTCTGTCCCCTTTTAAGTTATTCTTTCATGTATGTGTCTTGTCCTATTTTCTCTGTCTGACCCTTTTTCAATCTCCATTCCCTTTATTAAAGTTAGGTCTTACTGCTTTTTAAGTCAATCTAACCTTATCAATAAATATCTTGGAAAACCCTCAATTTGAGGACATTATATTTTTTATGTTTTTCTTTCTCTTTACCTTACCGGATTTAATACGATTTCATTTAATACAACCCAGTCCAAATGAATTCCATCTTGTTGGTTCAAGAACACACATTTCTTCTTTCCTAATAGTTCACATATATTAATTTCTAGTTTTAGAGTGAAAGACGTCAATTCTTCCTTTCCACCCAAAAACATATATGATATTTATGAGAAGTTAATTATAATAAATAATAAAAGTAATTAGGTACACATATAATAATGTGTTAAAGTAATACAACTTTCACAATCGTTTAGAGAAAATTAATATTTTAACAATTCTACCAATTATTTGATAATTCACTTTTGAAAATAATATAATAATTGTCAAATAAATATAAAAATTTGTTGGTTGTAAACATATCATAATCCTTATCTAAATCATATCCTAATTATAACTCATAATCATCTAATTTTTTATCGCACCTATATAGAATAATTTATCTAAAGATAATCTTAAAAAAAAGAATTAATGCAGTGAAAATATCAGTGAATTTGTAGTTTGTTAAAGGACTAAATCTGAAGAAAAACTAATTTGTTCTAGAAAAAATGAAACGAAAAGATCAAAGCGAATAAAGGTATGCCTTTGTTTAACTTGAGCAACTAAGACCTTAGTTATCAAGGTGACTATGTTATCCATGAAAATAGAAAATAATTGGCACATTTTGTTATTTATCTAACTTTTGTTTTAGCTTTAATAACTACTACTTACAAGAGAAAAAAATAGAACAAATTAAGAAAGTAAGATTAAAACTTTTAAATATATCAACTTTTAAAAAAATAATAATTATTTTTTCAGTTAATTTTAACCTTTAAAAAGTTTGATTTTATTATGCTCGTTTATACGTCTGAAATGCCAGTATATA
>Ga0209489_109723_pt1 | contig 11645 bp, 4 predicted proteins | sample SiratrowhiteBW_FD_187527 | JGI IMG/M metagenome (GOLD analysis project Ga0209489, IMG submission 187527) | Root nodule microbial communities of legume samples collected from California, USA - Siratro white BW (SPAdes) (version 2) | ecosystem: Host-associated > Plants > Roots > Nodule | place: USA... | reverse complement strand
AGTCTTGGGTATTGGATTGATCCTTTCTCTTAGAATTGCTGAATCTAAGTCTTGGGTATTGGATTGATCCTTTCTCTTAGAATTGCTGAATCTAAGTCTTGGGTATTGGATTAGATGTTAGTCTCTAGTAGGAGCATACTTAATTGGTTTTCAGGAAGACGATAGGTCAATATGTGACCTATATGTGTGATATGGTCTATGTGTGACCGATATGTATTGATGTGGTTCATGTGATATCTTTATGTATGACGTTTGACATGAGTACTTGAAATGAAAACGGAAAACTTATATTGAAACTTGATATGCTAGACTTTAAAGAAATTCTTATGACTGAGATATTATGTTCTATTTACATGTATTTAGTATTGAAACTTATATGTTAATATTTTAAGAAATTATTGTGAATAGCTAATATAGTTTGCTCTTTTTGCGTGTATTGATTATATTATAAAATTTTATTTTCACTAGCTTACCCTTGCTTTTCTTGTTGTTTTGTAAACTACGATGATTGTACTATGTACATGAGCAGATATAAATGCAGATGCAGGACTATGTGGAAGAGTGTAGACTTTATTTTGAAAATTTGATTCTTTTTGTTGGATTCACTGTATGTTAAACAATATACATTTGTGGGATGTTACAAATATAGTTATGGCTAGTGGTTAATTTCAATTTGTATAAATATTTCTTCTTCAAAATGAAAAATAAAATAAAGAATGTTAACCTATATCGTGCAAGGGTGATTGAAACATATACCTAATTTGTTGCACGTGTTTAGTAAGTTTAATGAAAGTCTTAGATTTTTTTTTTCTCTAGCGAGTTTCGCTTAAAATGAAAACACTTAAGAAAAAAAATCTCAAACTAGAGTAAACAAATTTTGTTTGCATTATTTAATAAATAGTTTTAGAATATCCTAAATGGGTAAAAAATAGTTAATTTTAATTGAAATATATATTTAAATTAACAATAGATATTATCTATGATATCTCTCCGTGTCTTGAAAGAGTAAAATGAGAATAAACAACAATGATTTGCATTTTATAGGAACGAAAAAAATAAAGAAACAATTTTACCGGAAGTAAAATTAAAACATTTTCATTTTATAGATATTAATCATATATTAATTTATTAAAATAATATTATTCCTTGTAATGTAACATACATAACTTATAAAGAGCATTTTTGGAGTAGTATACGTCCAATACAAGCAACTGTAATTCTAGATAAGCTATTTTTACAGTTAAACAGAAAAATAAATTAAATTATTGTTATAAGTGATAGGTTCGTTTATAACTTGAAGTATTATTAAAGTAAATTGAAAACACCATTTAGACTCATTTTTAAGGCCAGTATGTTATTCAAAAAAATTAACCTTTTTATTCAATTTGTCGCTTAATGTTATACATATTGATTAACTATAAATTATTGTGCTTTTTACAATTTAAAAAATAATGATTTTAAAATATTATGTTAGTATTTTTCATTTGATTAACATTTCAAATATTGAGAAATTAATACTTGATTAAGATTAAGATATTATGTTTGAACAAAATTTATTTCAAAATTTATATTTTTCTAGTATTTATCTAATACTTTCTATTTAGTTAAAATTATTGTTTAAAATTAAAATTTATATTTAATCTAATCTTTAGGTATAATTTTTTTGTTTAATTTGATTTTGTTTTTCTCTTAATAAATTTCCTTCAACTCAATTAGATGTTATACGAGATAATTCGTATTTAAAAATATTTTTTCTTCATAGAAGTATACGAGTCTTATCTAAAAGAAAATGTTAGATATTTAAATATGGGTGTAATCTCACATTTGTATAAGTCATAAGTTGGATTTTCATGATATTTTCTCATCGATTTTTTCAATATTTTTTATAAAGTTGTTGAAACATAATCATGAAAAGAAAATGTTTTAAATTAGAAAAGTATAATTATTTTTACTTTGGAAAAACTATATCTTAAAGTATAAAGTATAAAGGAATATTACAAAATTCCATAGGTTTTATAAATTTCTAAAAAAAGTAAAAATAATATTTTATGATCAGTAGCAACAATATATTAGAGATTAACAGAAATTATAAAATCTAAACAGGAAGATCAAATACAAATCAAGAGAGTGTATTTTAATATAGTTTTAAATTTATTTTTTAATTTATACTAATTGTTATTAAAATATAATTAAAGATGTTTTTATAATTGATTATATTATATAATTAATTTTATTTTTTTTCACGTTAATTTATCTATTACATATTTTTATTTATTGTTATTAACTTTTCGCTCTTCTCTCCTGAATCTAAACAACTTTATTTTGTATTTTTATTTTTTTTTCCTTTTCCACCCAAGTCCAATCTAAATACAGTGTTAAAGTTGACACCATAAAATTGCAAAGACTCACGGTTAGTATAGGTGATGACAATTTTATTATTAGGGTTTTCCTCATTTTCATGTTTCTCTTTTTTTTAGGTTTTATTGTTATGTTAATTATCTATTTATTTGCATTTTCTTTTATAGCAAAGTGTACCCTCATTTCAATATAACGAAGGTGTTTCATAATAGAGTATATGTGATTTTTATTCTTAATCTGTGTTGCTATATTTTGATTTTTCTCATCTTCTTGCAAGTTTTGGGATTTTTTTTTTTCTTTTGTGTTATTGCACAGGAGGTGTTTATATTGCTTTTGTGTTGTTGTTTAAATATGCTTTACTAATCAATTATTATTATTTTATTACTATATTGTTTACTTTCATGCATTATATTTATATGTTAATAATGTAATAGCAAGTTGACATAAAAATAATAATTTTGAAAAAATCGAAATGAAACTATGTTGTTTTCTATTTTTATAATTAGGGATATCGTGATAATTGTAATACTTTTATTTTTCTTTTATTTTATTTATAAATATAACACTTTATTTATTAAGAAACATTTCATATATATTATTTACCCAGTTACCCATTTCACAATGTTACATATTAACATTATACTAAAGGTCTAATTACAATTATTTATTAGTATTTTTTCACATATAGGTACAAATATATTTTACATTATTCTAATTTTGTTATTTTTCAAGAATTAACTAATCCAATCATATAGTATATAACAAATTCATCTAAACAAAGGTGTGAAGAAAGGTAATGAGACTCGTTAGATAGATATATCGTTATACATCATGAATATTGATCATTGTCTTCTAGATGTAATTGAAAGAATTGATCCATATACAAAGAGATCATTTATTCTTGTTTGTATTTATTTTAGAAGAGAAATAAAGAACACAAGATAAGTGAGAAATAATATCATACAAGATAATTAAATAATAAAATTAGAAATACTTATATATAAAATTTTTCAATAGACAAGGATAAATTATTTTTATAGAGACTAGTCAGAATCAAAGAAACTCCTTAAATTTATACAAGATTAATTTATTTTGTTTATTTTCTTTTTCATTTAAATCCTCAAGAAAACACTTCCAACTACAAATTAATTTAGACTTAAACATACCTATATTTTTTTAATTTTTTTATTTAAATACTTATTTTATTTATTTTTAAGTTAATATGTGTGTATATATATTACATATGTATATATTTTTAACGTTCATATATATATATATATAATAGTATACGTAAAGATATAGAATTGTATGTAGTTATATTTATTTTGTATTAATATATAATTATATATGTTTCTTTGTATGTGTTATACTCATTAAAAATATAGATATAGATGATTTAACATGATGAGATTAAGACATCTCATACTTAAAATAACTTAAAATAAATAATTTTAAAATGGTAAATGTCTTTTTCCCTTACCTTAACCCCTTTTGAAGATGCACTTAAAATAAATCGGGTCTTTAAACATTTTTATTAGTGATCTTTTTTTTTATTGTATATTGCCTGATTTGCGATTTCTCAAGTATTTGTAAGCATTGGGTGTATTGATTATTTGGTTGGCATTCATTAGATTTTGTTTACTGTGCAAAGTTTGGTTTGAATTTGTTTGTACCTTGGAGGTTTGATCTTAATTGGTCTCTTCTAGTGTTCAACTTGTTATATATAGAAGGGATTAAAAGGAGTGCAATAGGAATAAGGCTTGTGTTGTCACCCTCTAAGTTTTTCTCATCCAAACCATAACTGCATATCTAGATATCTCTAGATATCACTGCAGCATGAAGGATAAACAAAATTTCATTATAAAAATATTCATAAATATTCATTATGTTTTTCTGTAATATTCATAAATATTATTATCATATTCTAAAAATATTTTATTCATAATATTCACAAATAATATATATATACTAAATATAATTAATATGATAAAATAATAAATATTTATAAAATATTTTATTTACAACAAATATATATATATATATATATATATTATATAATTTAAATATTCATAAATGTACCAATAATATAATTTTAACATATTGTATTTGAGAAATTTTAGACATTATGTGTAAATGTTTTTATTCGATTTTCATAATGAAAGATTAAATTAAAATGAAACAAGTGACATAAAAATAAAGAACTTGTTTACTTTTAATAATTATGAACGAACGTGGAATATAAGAATTAATATAAATATCAAAATAATAAATACTATATATACAGGTTTTCACTCTCCGAATGTGATCTTTAAATGAAGAAAATATATTTTAAAAATAAAGTATAATAATTATTAATTAAGAAAATAATATTAAAAATTTTATCTATAGGAATGGTGTGAATAATAACTAGTTATCATACCTTATTACATAAGAAATTCAATTGGCCATAGTAAAATATCTTAAATATATTTTCTTAGTTATCTTTATCTACAAATTTTATTAAAATATATATACACTTTAATTAATATATATATATATATATATATATATATATATATATATATATATATATATATATATATATATATATACACTTTTATATATATATATATATATATATATATATATATATATATATATATATTTATACTTCTTTTACCTCTAATTATTAGAGTATTAGGAAGTCTTTTTTTCATATAGACATTCATTTGGTATTTTAATGAATTCGTTATCATGAAACACTATTCGATATAAGGTTTTCAGTATTAAGCATATAAGACATAAGATTTTGAATATTTGTAATTCACATGGTGATAAGTGTGATAATAATTTATATTATCATGTTAATTGTATATCTTGATTTATCTTTGTGTAATGAACTTTGATGTTGAAATTTATGATTTAAATAATTCTTTTGAAGATAGAGATGATTACTACGTGGCCAACCAAGTACACGGGCTAGTTGTCAATTACTCAAGCTGGTATGTTGTCGGTCATCTTCACATATCGGCCTCTTTTTCTTATTGCTCACATTGGGACTAACACCAAACTTTCTCTGACAACAGAACAACTTTTTTGATAGATTTTACATCTTCCCTCTGGTAAAAAGTAGGTTGAGTGAACCTTACACCTTTCTTTGACAAAAGGTAAAGAATAATAATTACAGAATTATTTTAGTATTAAGTAAACCTTACATTTTTTTTCTGACAAAAGGTAAGAAAATCATCATTATACATATTGTTATATATAATAAGTAATCACAGGAGAGAGAGGTACTTTTTTATATAATCTAATATATACTAAACCTCTGATAACTGAGAACTGACTTAAGCATCCGAAGACCGATGAAGGAGCTGTTGGAACTAATATCTGAAAAGTGTTGTTATTATCAAGGTCCGTAAGAACAATTACTATTTTTTCTTATCATATATATATATATATATATTTTTTTGTAGAAAAGTGAAAGCTTGAAGTCTAGGAAAGAAGTCATTCAATATCTTCTCATCCAGTGAGACGGTCATTGAACTTGCTGGGTCAACAAAAAGTTCGCTTAGCAAATAGAAAAGTTAACACTGTTTAAAAAAGTTTATTTCGCCCACTAAATGGTTATGCTTACCTAGTCAGAAGTTTTTTTGACTTGTTAAAAAGGTGAAATTTTAATGTGAAAATAAGTTTATTGGGAGAGGAGAAAATAAGTTTATTGGAGGAGGAGAAATCTAAAAGGACTTCCCACTTCATCTTTGTCATTCTTTTGACCATATTTTTGTATTTCAAATGTTTAAGAGTAGTTAACTTGTCTCTTCATTGGGGTTGAAAATAGTTTTTGTTTTGTAATATAAATCTGTTACACACTTTTGTGTTCTTTCTTGATGTTTCATGTTGCATGTTTTGATTATATATGTTTTTGGTTGTATTTAACTATTGGAAAATGCTTTTAAAACTTGTATAAAACACCTATCCTTGATGCAAAACTTGTGTAAAAATAACTAGCAGATTAATATTTTTCTTATTAAGGTTTAGAACATGTCTTTAAGGAATTAGAATTATCTACACTTTTTTAAATTTGTATCAACCAATGTTTTTAAATTTTTAGTCTAAATTAGTAACAATTTACTTTGACTAAACACACATAAATTCCTTAAAAGAGGATACCTATATTTTTCATTTTACTACTTATACGATTCGGTACACTTGTCAAAGAGTTAACACTCAATTGAAAAACTTTATATTGATTTTGAATCTTATGTATCTTTAGTTAGATTTTGAACCTTAAGCATTGTTAGCTAGACCTACTACATTAACAATTATTTGTGAATAAGTACAAAAGCATGTTTAGCTTTGCCTTTAACCTCAAACATCTATAGTTTGACCTCATGTCGTGAATAATTCTTTTTTAACACGAGAGTATGTGTAGTTTGATTTCAAGCTTTGAACATTTGTAACTCGACTCCACGTTGTGAGCATCTATTGTTTAACTTAACTCCTCTAATACTCTTGCTAATCTCCGCACTTTGATTTCCTTCCATCTTGAGCAATTTTTTTATTAAAATATGAAGACATGTTTAATTAGTATTTATAACTTCATCTCATATATTGAGTATCTATACTTTAACTCGTCGCCTTAAGCATATATACCTTGACTTATATTTTGAATATATATAAATCAATTTTGTGTCTTGAACAAATTTGTACACAGAAAAATGAAAGAGGGGTATAATTGTAAAAAAGTAAATAAATATTCTTAATTTGTATTAAAAGTTACTATTGTGAAGTACCAAAAGTAATACAATAAATTATATAAAAAAAATCTAAAAAATCTCTCCTACTAAAAAAGTGTTTTTTTTTTCATCAATATGCAATAAATTGCATTAATAGTTTCTTTATTTGATACTCTAAACCTTAAAGTTTCAACCTTAAAAAATATACTTAAATCAATATACAATAAATAACTTTCAATATTTTTTAATTTAATAATAAAAAATATGTATTAAAAGAAGAAAAAAGTGTTCCATCAAATCATTTAAGACAAAACAATTTTGCATGATCTCTTTTTATTTTTTAAACACTCAAAATTATGTACTATTTAATTGGCTATACAATAAAAAATTTTGGATTGATATTTTTTTTTCAAACACAAAAAGTATACAACATATAATTAATTAAATAAAAAAATTGTATCCATCTGTCCCTGATTAAACATTAATTTTTATGTACTATCATGTACTATTTATTTATTATATTCTTGCGAATATTCTTTAAAATTACTTAATATTTTAGTTTTAAGAGACTTGAGAGGATTTGTACGAAAATTAAGAGATAAGCATATTTTTTTTGCTAATAAATAAGATTTGTATGGAAAGTGTACCTAATGAATTAAGTTGTATGAGTAAACCATTATGGATATTTTTATCTTTTTACTTTTTATTAAAATAATAGTAATAATTTTATAAAGATAATATAAAAATAAAAAATTTCTCATTTAATGCAACCAACTTCATTTTTTATTTTATTTTATTCCCCACTTCCTGTCAGATATCCAAACAAACCATAAGAAAGAAAAATAAGGCTTTGAAACTTGAAAAAAAAAAAAGTCTCCACTTCACTAAATTTTTATAAAGAGTAGTTTAAAAACAAAACACTTGAAAAACTTAGTTGGAGTTATGGAACATTTGAGTGAGGTTGTGGATTTTCATTACCGCCACCACCGATCAAAGAACAAAACTTCAAAACGTAACCCTAACAAACAAAAGAAAAAAGAAAACTCTCAAACTAATTAAAAAAAAATGTTAACTCTAAAAAAAAATTAAAATTGGGTTTAACCTCAACAACCTACCTGCCTTTTCTCTTGTAAAAGGATTTTGTTCCAGTAATTTGATTTGATTCTTTTGTAACAAACCGTTTGTTTTGTTTGTTATTAATGTTAACCCTGAATGTTAATATTATATTATGATTATGATTAAGCCCATATCCTGTGTAAGTAGTGGTGTTTAATGTGTCTTTATCTGATTATCATATAATGCAATTTATTTTATTTTATTTTAAAGAGCTTAAATGCGAATCTTAATTAACTGTTGTGATCAAGCCTATTTTTGCACGCTAACTAATATTTTCTTCTTATCTTATTGTTGCAGACTTTTGCGTCATCATTGAGTTTGGTGTAGGTAAAGAAATTTCATCACTTTTATTCCCCTGTCCCCTTTTCTTCTTCTCATTCATTTATAATCGAAATCATTGCTCTTTTACTCTCTTGGGTCACCGGTGTTTGGTTTATTTGGAGCAGCGAGCTGTTTAATCTGAATTTTTTTTAACCAATTCATGGCGGAACTGATAGGACCTCGCTTGTATAGCTGCTCTAATTGTAGAAACCAGGTCTCACTCCACGATGATATTATTTCCAAGTCTTTTCATGTAAACCTTCTCTCTCTATCTCTCTCTGTTTTACTTTTCTCAGTGATTCTGGGACCAAAAAATTTGTATGGAATGTTTTCTTATTCTTACATTTTATGTGAAAATTATGTGAATTTTTACGGTTGACTTCTTAGCTGTATATGATGGTTTGCTGCCAATTGAAATCTCTATCTGCAAGTGCCTTTTACCTTTTTTACTTTCCACCACATAACCCTCCTGATTATTCAAAAGGGTAAGGGTTTTGCTGAATATTATTGTTTCTAGGTGGCATTACTGTTACAAAGGTAAAGTGGGGAAATTCCATGGTGATTTCAGGAAAGGAAAGAAATTTCAGCTTTTGTTTTGTAATTGAGGTTCAATCAACAATGAGACTAGGCTCACTAGAGTCCACTTCTAAAGCCAAAAGTGTATATTTCTTGATACTATTAGGACTACAATGAATTCAGGTTAAAATTTGGATTATTACTCATTCTGTTTTTTCTTAATAGGAAATAAAGGAAATTAGTCTGTACTAATACTGATGAATTTCTAATGCATTATGGGTTGTCTAAGTTTAATGTAATGAATACATGTTTATTAGTAAGTGAGCTATACAAGAAAGTTTGACATGCTCAGTATTGGCAAATTATGGTTGTGAATAAATAAATACTGCAGAAGACATGGTTCTTACTATCAATTAGCTGTACATACACCAAGTGACAGCAGCTATAGATGTCTGTTGGATGTGGCTGGTGCTGTGATTTTCAATGTATGGGTTATCTGCACTCTGAGGATGTCTTTGGTTGAAATTTGAAAACATCATTTCAAATGTGGTCGTGGGAAGACAATGGCAGTGTTAAAGATGTAGGATATTGTTGAGGAAAGTAGGAGATTTAGATTTCCGGTCTTTCATATCTTTCTCTCTCTTTAAATGGTTAACTGACATAACAGCCAAACATCACAAAGATTGCCTATATGTTGTGTTTTGTTCATTCATTATTTTGCATATTTCCTAGATGAAAATATTCCCATGGGATCTTTGTATATTCTCATTTGGACCTTTCGAATTCTCTAACTCTTTTTGGTTGTTCTTGGTATTTAAACTTAGATTTGAGGTTTATGATTTGATCTGCTACAAAAGCTTTCCCGGGTCATTTTTCTGAAATTATGGTGCTAAATTTTATAACTAGGGAAGACACGGCCGAGCTTTTCTGTTTTCCCATGCAATGAATGTTATCACGGGGCCAAAAGAAGACAGGCATCTCTTGACTGGTCTCCACACTGTTGCTGATGTTTATTGTGGTGATTGCCGTGAAGTATTGGGTTGGAAGTATGAAAGAGCTTATGAAGCGTCCCAGAGGTACAAGGAAGGAAAGTTCATACTTGAAAAGTCAAAAATTGTTAAGGAGAACTGGTAGCATTACTTTGTGACCCCAATCCATTCATTCTGCTCTTCATATTGGTTCTTTCATGCTTTGTGGTGTAATCTTGTGTAGGAGAACCTTCAAGCATTTGAAATTTGTCATTGTTTCCCCAGCTTCAGTTTCCTCAGGTTATGGCCAGAAGTGAAATTGGTAGATAAACTGTTTATTCCTTGTGAATAGTATTGTGTACTCATTTCTGCTCTATGAATATCATGGTTAAAATCTATGTAGAACAATATCTGGTCATATTACACCATTGACCAGCCTACAGATTTCTTTTTGGGAAGATGAACTTTGCTGTTACACAGTTTTTCTGTACTCCCTTATTACTTAGGTTGTGCTTTAATCTCTTGGTATATAAAGTAGCAGATCTTCTTATGGTTGAATTTAATATTTGGTAACAGCACAAGTTGGCCAGCTTCAAAATTTGGCCTTTTGGATGGTCCCTTTCCACGATTAAAGTTGTAATTTTAAAGTTCTGCTTCAATTTGTCAATTAGTGCAAGCTGTTCGTACATAACAGAATATTATGTAGCTGAAGCCTGCAATATCTGTTATTCTGTTTCAATTTTCCACATCCATGCATTCAGTTCTCTTGACCATTTACAATGTTCCAAATTATTCTTTTTGAAAGGATAAGGATACAACTTTTATTAAGAATATTTAGTTTTTGCACAACAGGTGCCAGAACAAAGTCAATAACATCCAACATCAGATTAAACAAGGAACCATAAAAGGGTACCAGTTTCTCCCTGCCCACTCATCTTTGCATTAGAAGCATATCAACTATTGAACAGTTTCTCATTAAAACCTTATCTTTATAAACATTTCATTAACCAAGGAAAAAGATGGGAAAGAATTGAAAAGGAAAAGATAATGGTGCTTTATTATCATATATGTTACTTATTAGTAAACCTAATCAATGTTTTCTTATCATTTGAAAACATGTCAATAGATGGTGGGGAAAAACAAGTAGAAAAATGAAAAACATGTCATTAAGTAAATATTCCAGTTGAGATAGGCTATCAGATAATTAATTTAATTATTTTAAGATCCTTTTGTCTGAATGAGAGGAGGAAATTAAGAAAACGTGGAAGAAAATAAAAAATAAAGCTTCGTTATTAGAGAGAAAGAAGGAAAGGACTTGTGTTGGTTCTCATGTCTTTCTCTCCTTTCTTTCTTTCTCAGGTTTTCGTTTTCTTCCAATAGACAATAAATATACCATTAGTTGTAGCTGGCTAAAAAAATTATTAATTTTTTCAATTAATTTTCAAAATTTTGCATTTGTGTTTCCTTCAGTATCATCATTATTATTTATCTATTATCAAAACATGGTATCTTGCACATTAAATAATCATTAAACTTTATGCGGAGATTTAGTAAAATATTATGCGGTGGAATAAGGGTTTCGACCAACTCATAGGACAAAGCAGAACAATTTTCTTATAAACACTTTTATGATTAAAAGTAAAAAAAA
>Ga0209489_109722_pt1 | contig 11647 bp, 5 predicted proteins | sample SiratrowhiteBW_FD_187527 | JGI IMG/M metagenome (GOLD analysis project Ga0209489, IMG submission 187527) | Root nodule microbial communities of legume samples collected from California, USA - Siratro white BW (SPAdes) (version 2) | ecosystem: Host-associated > Plants > Roots > Nodule | place: USA... | reverse complement strand
TTTTTTATGTATTATTATTATATATTTTTTAACAGAATCTAAATAGATTGATTTCCCGTACCATATTTTTCATGAATTTTATTTTATTAATTTAAATTTATTTTGTTAACCTATGCAAAGTTTCTTTTTCTTAATTATATTAAAATGGCAATAAAATAAAACAATAAAGCTAGAAAAAATTTTTTTATATTATTTATTATTTAAATTATTTACTTGCCCGGACGAAATTGGGTGTTGACATAGGTGAAATTTGTTATTATTCATGTCATTTAGTTAAACTTTCCTTCGTTGTAGTTGAACTAAAAATTCTCCTTCCAACACAACAATCATATTAAACACATTATGAAAGTATTGATTAACATTTTTTCCATATTGATGAAAAAATAAAGACACATTTCAGTTTTTTATGTTATACCTTGTAATATAAAAAAATTGAAAAAGTGTTTACCAATAATAGACCAAAAAACATCGTTGGCCTTATCAATATTAGATCAAATACTAAGTCAAAAGCTATAATGTTTAAGTATAAAAAGATACTCAAATATAAATTATGATTAGAAATATCATTCACAACGAATAGGAAGAGCATATGACAACAATTACTCAAAATAGTTAAGAGGCAAGTATAGTTGAGCAGTGATTAGGTTATTTTAACAAAACCCAAGTTCAATAATTTTTTAGTGAATTGTGTTGTGTTGTTGTTTAGAACATCAAATACTTTCCGGAATGATAATTGCATCACCACAAATAACAAATAACTTTAGGTGCATGAGTTCAACAATACAAAAACAATTATGATATTTGCCAAAGCCAACCTATCATTGCATGCTTTTCACACTACTTTGGATGAGAAGAGTAAAGAATGATGGCTCTGATAACTTTTTCTTCTTTCTTTACAAATTAGTGAAATCAAATCACCATACATCATCCATTTTTCACACTCTTCCTTTTGAAGATAGTGGATGCAAACTCAGTGTCATAGTTTTGTTAATTTTTCCTGATATTTTATTTATGTACTAAAATTATTGAATGTTTAAAGCTATTACACTAATATTTATGAGTTAGTTAAAAAATATATTACACTAGATGACAGGGGAGAGAAGAAAGAGTTTGATTGTGTGCATGTGCAATGCAGCTAAGACAAGAAACACTTAAAAGGAGGAGAAGAAGGGAACTTTCTGATTTGTAGTTTTGTTCCCTGTTCAATCAACTGCTCTTTATTCTTTGAGTAAAATATTTTATTTTTCCCTTCGAGACATGGCACACTCATTGAGGCAATTTCATCTTTTATCACGCCTTCAAATCAGCGTACACATCATCATAGCATTTTGCATGATTGCATCACACATCCCATTCATACCTTTCAAATTTTTAATTATGTATTCTTCTAAGTATTTATATAATCATGATTTCTTTATTTTATATTTACTTATTACAATATCTCACACTTTAAAACTATTTAATATATAATTTAATAACTTTAAAAGGAAAATATAAAAAAATATATATAATCTCTACTAAAAACAATTACGTATTTTCGTAATATAATTATTTTCACACAAATTTATAATCTATACGTTGTTTCTTTGTTTTTATTTAAATAATAAATTATACTTGTTAAATATAAAAAATAATAATATAAATATTACGTTTAAATTGTAACACTTTAAAATATATATAATTTATTGCGAAATGAACTTAAGAAAAGGTGATATTTCAAAATACTTTTTATAATATCTAAGACTTATATAAAAACTTTAGTTTATAGTCTTTCAAATGTCCCTGCACATGTATATGTATTTTCTCATAGGCATAATACGATTATAAAAAAAAATAATAAATAAAAGTAAGTGAAAAGAAAATTTTATAACCTATTCAATACTTGTAAAAGAAAGAAATCAATTGGTCATTAATAAGAATTACTCTAAAGAGTGATGTATAAAGTTCCAATATCAACTACATTATTTATATAGACTGGACATGGATTTATTTTTAATAAAATATTTTTTTATTTCATTTCAATTATACTAACTACATATAGATGAATTTGCAATCACATTACCTTGATTTCCTTTCAATCCTTTGTACCATAATTTCATTTCAATCATATGAATTGCATATGGATTTGTCGTCTTTCAAAAGATTCATATTAAGCTTGACTGTTATCAGAGACTAACATTTAATCCAATATCCAAGACTTAAATTTCTAGCAAATCTAAGAAAAATGATTATAAGCGGTCTAGATGTGTATGAACTCACTCATCAGTTTCTCACCACCTGATGTTGTCATCGGTGAACCTAGAAGATCTTTATTAAAATATAGATGTTAATACTTAATATACAATCAAATAACAACTCAATTACACCATTCACATCAATACTTATCATTTAATTCAAAATACACAATATTCAAGAACCTTTCCAACATAAAAAAAACAACATAGAATATCACATCCATACAACATATCAAGTAGTATATGAAGAAGGTTTAAAATCATAATCAATAGACCCTCAATAACAAAAGATATTTTTCATATCAGTCCCTAAATATTAATAACATTAGTAAACATAAGTACTAAGAGCTAAATATTTAATACTTTGAAAATTCTTTAAATCATTTTATTGCTTTAAAACTACTAAATATAGACAAAGTTAGTAATGATTTCTAATATGAAGTTATTCCTATTGTATAATGCACAACTACGTGTAAGGTACAAAGCACACAACACAAAAAAGGTAGATTCATACGACACAAGACACTCTACAATAAACATAAGATATTTTTTAAACATTCTTATCAATAATCATACACTTCAACATGTTCACACCACAAAAAAATAATCAACAATTTCATCAAATAGTTTCACTGAAAAAAAAAATTAAAACTTGGGACCACACTCTTTTAGGTCTAGGTCTTCTATTATAAGATACTATTAAAAGAAAGATTAAGCAAGATTTCTCTACATAAAATGCTTATCTTCTAGGCAGTTTTCAATCTAAATATCAAAGTTTTCTCAAAATCTAGAGACCTGGAGCAAATTATTCAAACATCACCAAATTTTAATATATGATAAAATAAGTTAAGAAAATCATTTTTTCAACTATTTCCACCAAGATTAATGACAAAATTATATTAAAAAAAAATAGAGAACAATAAATCTTTTAAAAAATATATAATTTTTTCTATTTAAAAATTTGATCGGTAGAAATGATCCATGATTTTTCAACTATTATAGGATGTGAAATTAATTTATTATAATTATAAATTAATATCCAATTTAATTTATTAAAATAAGATTGCATGATAAAAAAATAAATAGACATGAGCTTGTGTTTATCTTTTACTAATGAGAAAGAAATTAATGTGGTGTTAATAATAAATTACTAAATTACTTAAAAATTTATTTTTTAGAATAAGAGAAACCGTACAATAAGAACTGTGTATAAAAATTCATCAGACAATATACCAGTGAGATCAGTGTCTCATAACAGAAAAAAAAAAAAAAATAAAAGCAAATTTCATACAACAATAAACTCTAATTGATTGATTAAGTAAAAAGTTTTAGCACTGTGTTGACTAAACTAAAAAGAAAACTGGCATTTCAATAAAATGATTCAATCTTTATAAAGTAGTGATTCTCAAGAAATGTTGGAGGAAGCAGTTTTCAATTTTGCCCATGCTATGTGGCTACTTTCCAGCCAAAAGTTAAGGAATATATATTAAAAATTTACTTTGTTTTCTTCAGCTACCATTTATAGTTTTTTATAAATTTTCTATGATGAGTACAAATATGAACTCTGATTGCTTCAGACTTGGCTCTTTCAATATTTTATGTCAATTTTCATACACATTAAATTCAGATAGGTCCTTCAAGATTATGCAATATTTTTAAGCTTATCTCACAGGTGAATTAAGCAAATTTGGAGACAATAGCTCCATTTGAGAATCTTTCTATTATTTTATATATATAAAAAATTCTTTTCAAGTAAAGTTGCAAAATGACAAACCTTAAAATTGACTTTTTCTTTTAAAGTTCAAATTTTATTTTGATACACCAAATTCAACTTTTTTTTCATCCATCCTCACAAAATATCTCAAATAGACTAATAAGGAATTCAATTTTAATCTGATCTTTTACTTAAAAATTTATTTCTAAAAAAACTTTTAAAATATGTTAATATAAATTAATAAATTTTATTAAATATGAGGGTCATGATGGTAATGTTACAAGAATGTTCATTTATTTGGTTCAAAAGCATTTTAATGATAATGATTAAAATCTTCAAAAACAAATAATATAGTTTCCTAGATCTTGAAATAAAGATGAAATAAATAATATTTCCAATTTTTCTATATCTAATGTAAGATAATAAGTATGCTAATAAACTACCAAATTTTAATGATTGATTATATAAAAGTTTTATATTTGATTTGATGACACGGTTACTTGTATTACAATATTTCTTTATAAGCTAATTTAGACTTCAAAGTTTAAATTTTCATTATTGTATCATGGATTGATTTCTCATATTTTCGTTGTTTTCTTTTTTTTTTAATAAGACCACTTTCGTTAAGCGCAAATTATTTGTAAATTTTGAAGTGTTAATATGATAAATTTTGGAGTGTTAATATGATTAGAAGGATGACAAAGTTTCATAGTGATACTGAAGAAGAGAATAACCTTTTTATAAAATAAAATAAAATGAAATCTTATTAAATATAAATTTAAAAAAATTAAATTTTATATATTTATATAAATTAAATATGGTTGGAAATCTTGTGAGTTTTTATTTTTATTTTTATTTTTATTTTTATTATAATAGAGTTGATTCTTTAACAAATTGTCATGTGAAGTACTCAACTGATTACTAGTGAGAAAATGTATAATGATTCAAAAACACAATGCAACTTTATTAATCATCTTTAAAAGTGAAGGCTCATTTAAATCTTCGTATTCCTATTGCAAAAACAAAAGAACAAAAGTTTGGAGAAAAATCAAGGTAAATAAGACAATAGTAATAAACATCTTACCCATTTCTAAATATGTTGAAGAGGTTTGGGATAAAGAATAAGGATTTAGTCCCTCACAATATTGTGAATTTCAATTTTAGTGGTAATTCATTGAGTTATGAGGGAAGGATAGCCTTCAACATGTTTATAGGAACTATGAATGTGCCCACAAGTTTTGTGGTTATCATTCACATGCAAATTTTAATATTTTATTAGAAAAATAATGAATCTATAGATAGGGAGCAATGTCCTCTACTCTACATTACAAGTTATTTTTACGTAATGGAAAGAGGGATACTTAGAAGTATTGAAGCCAAACTTACAAGGTGGTGTCTCATGCACATCAACCTTTCAAAATATATGCTTTCCATTAAGCCATCCAACTTCGATGATACAAATTACGCTAATCAAACAAAAAAAAATTCACTTTGTTTTTTAAAATGTAATGAGGAATTTATTATAAAAAAATATTATCCATTGTGATACTGACGAAAGAAGAGAAATTAGATGAAAGAACATATGTATTTGAGCTATATAAATCGATTTATGACTTATTCAAGCGTAAGTAAAATAAAAACGACTTTCAAAACTGTTAATTTTAAAAATAATGATTTATTGAAAATTATTTATGACATAATATATACAATAATTTTGATTGAAATAATCACTACAAAACATTAACATTTGTTATCTATAAATAAAGTTGATGTTTAGGAAAAAAATTATCTCATTCATAAAATTCTTTGGATAATAATCAATAATTGTTTTGATAGTGTACTGTACGGTTGTTATAATAAACATAAATACAACCATCTTTCACCAATAAAGTTGGAAGATTCACTCTTAACGCATCCAAGAGTAATATGTTGCCAACTACAAATAATTAATCAAAAAATTACATTAACAATAACACTAGGCTTAAAAATTCTAAAATCATGATTAAATAGTACTTGGATTTTTTTCATAAATTCATAAAGAAATTCATGAATGTTAGTACAAATAAATTCATGAATGTTAGTACAAATAAGTGGATATCCGAAGATAAGTTTTAGTTACTTTTTTAAACTAAATACAAGTCGTTAGGCTTAACGTGGATATCCGAACATTAGGCTTAATGTGGAATATTGACTACTAAATATAAAAAAACATAAAAAAAGAAAAGAAAAAAAAAAGGTAAGATAAAGAACTTGAAAAGAAAATTAAGAAGTGTAATATAATTTGTGAAATTTATTTAAAAAATATATGATTAAAAATATTTTGTAAAATTCTAAAAGTTTTTAGAACATTTTATAAGCTTCTAAAAATAGTTTGTTTGTATCATATATATATATATATATATATATATATATATACACATATATTAAAATTAAATAAAATGTCATAAAATATGTGACCAAAATATTCTAAAAAATATTTATCCATGAAAATATATCTAAAATATTGTAAAATTTGCGGGATAATGATTCTTCGCGAAATAGCTTATTACATATATTATTTATATTTTGTGATAGCTTTTGTTACAGAAAGACAAAGATCCATTACAAAATACAGTAACAAATATTATTTATTACACTTTCATCTTTAAATATGCTTATCAATTATGTGATGTTAATTATGTGATGTTGTGAGGAAATTATTAGTATGAAAAACATCTGTCACAAGATTTATCATAAATTATCTTAAATAAATATTTGTTACAAAGATTATGAATAATTTTTTTCACAACTGTGAAAATTTTGTATTCTTCACAAAATTTCATCACTACTTTTTAATTTCTCTCTTCTAACTTTGTGATCGTAAAATTTCTTACTAAAATATTTAAACATAAGATGGGACTAAATTTATATCCTTTCAAATATTAGAGGATAAATTTATCAATTAAAATAAAAGGGCCAAAATCAAATTCAATAAAAAAATATAAAGACTAACATTTTTTTAAATACAAACAAAACATAAATACGTGACTCCTAAAGCACTAAAAGAAATGTTGGAGAAAAATTGTAATGTTGCAAAAGTCGTGAATCAAAATGAAGTGAAAATACAGTTATTGCATAGATAAAAGATAGGCACCTTACAATGGAACTTGCAAACCACTAAGAAAAAAAAAATTGTATAGCAACCAACGTTTAATCATATTATTTTGTTATATTTTGATAATTCTCTTTTTTTTTAAAAAAAAAAAAGATGAAAATCAGCAACCAAATTCCTTTACAAACTAAAAATAATAATTGTTATATTCACAACTTTTTTGCAATTAAAATATAACATTTTTTTTTCACAACATCACCGAAACGCAATTTAAGGAATCTAACAGATAGATTTTTGTTACACAATCATTTGTAGCATATTTGACAATGATGTAACCTTGCATGCCATCAATCACTCTCAGCTCCAGTCAAAGTTCATCATGCTCTTAAACCAACTTTTTTTTTTCTTATTATCTTTTCTTTCTATCATTGTTTTCGTTTACGTGCCTCAGCTGTACTTTGAACATGATAATAAGACTTGTATGTAATAAATATTTGAGGAAATATTCTACCAAAAGGTAAATAAAAATCAAGTTGGTAGAGTTTTCTTTTTCTTTTTTTTTTTATAGAGTTTGAATACAAGTATTTGTCCAAAAGTTCCAACAAAAGGAATTGTGAAAACAGATGGACATACATATTATCTTTATAAAAAAAAGAAGTATCCTTCCGTTTTCAATATATATATATATATATATATATATATATATATATATATATTATTCAGATTTTTTTAAAAGCTATAAATAAAATAGTTCGATAGTTGATTTTCAATGAGTTTTTTTTTTTTTTAATAAATTGAAATTTCATTGATTTTTAGATATAGAAGAAACAATAAAAAGGTGATGAAGTAAAGAGGAATTCTATAAAGACAAAATTTAAATCTTTTTATTTTTATCACTTTGTTTGGATGAGGATGAGAGTGGAAAGAAAAGAAAAAAAAACGAAAAGAGTAAAAAATAGGTTGTATAGGTTGTTTTAATGTAAGGAAAGTGAGTGGAAATGAGTAAAAAGTTTATATAATTTATTAATTTACCAAAATGCTTTTATCTTGAATTTGTTAGATTGATTTATTTTATTAAAATAAACGTGAATGTTTATATATATATATATATATATATATATATATATATATATTATATTTAGTATAACTTCTCTTATTAAAAGAAAATAGGTGTCAAGTAAATTAAGTCAAACATTGACTAAATTATTAGTTCAATGAAGAAATCATTTATTGAATTGGTTGAATATGAAGGTTCCAATCCTGCATGCATAGTCTTAAGATTGTCTACGATATGGCTAACATAATTTTGGGTTGATGACTTATTTAAGAGCATTTAATTACTTAAGCTTGCATTACTAGCTTCTTATTCTCAAATTAAATGATGACCAGCACCTTTTACCCCCTCATATTTGGAGTTATAAGACAATTAAACTATTAAAAGGACCCATTTTTATTCTACAAAACTTAATGATCTTTAATATAATTATATAACTTTTTTTAATTAACCTAATTCTCCCTTCACTGCATTCATTAATATTACATTATCATTTTTTGGCTACACATAATTAGTATTACATTATTTATCTTATTTTAGTTTAATTATAATTTTATTATCTGTATTTTACACACTTTTGCAATTTGATGCCTGTTTTTTCTTCCTCAATTTTAGTTCCACATTTTTAATTATATGTGATTTTATTAGATGAATATTTTGTTTGCGCAATTTCATCCTTCATTTTTAATAGTGGTTCCATATATTTTTAAAACTAAAAAGTAAACAAAATATTCACACAATTAAAAATTTAAAGAAAAAAATCAAATTACGTAAAAAGAAATCCATCAACCAAATTTTATGAATAATAAAAAATTAAAATAATAAAATTATGGAAAAATAATCAGGATTGAAATTGTAGGTTTTTTTTTTAAATATATAAATCACAATTACAATAAAGTCTATTTTTTAATCGGATGTTTAATCTTTAAACAAAAAGGAAGAACTGAAAATTAATAATTATAATTACATACAATAATATATCTTATCTATTAAAATGTATATAAATTTTACTAGTATTTTTAATTCAATAAGTTAAATTTCATTTTTACTCACATTCAACATTTTAAAAGCATTTTTATAAAAAAAAATATTTGTATTTAAGATCAACACAAATGCTTAAAGTTTAGTTATTTTTCACTGATTTCTTTTTAACTAGAGATCAAAGGCTGTCAAAAAAATGAATACTTTTACACATAGATTGGGTTTATATATACACTTTTATGTTATATTTTATTCCTATAATTGTTTTTTTATTTTTCTTTCATAATTTTAATTATACTTTTTAAGTGACTCACTTATATAATAACACAAGAGATCATAAATCACTCATTACTTATTACACACATAATAATAATAATATTATTATTATTATTATTATTATTATTATTATTATTATTTACTTAAAAAAATATGGAATTACATCCATGTCACTTTTTCTTTGACAAGAGAATGGTGGGGTTGGGTAGGTAACCTAAGAAAAGCGCTTACATTGGCGTAATTTCAGCAGCCAATTAATCACTTTTTTAAAAAGATAACATTATTCTCCTGCCGCACCCAACCTTTTACACTTTTATTTAAACATTATGCATGCCACCTATCTTTTACCTCAAACTCACATATTCTTATTCTTTCCGTTTTCAAAATTTATTTTCTTCAAACTAAGATGAGTTATTTGTTAAACTAAATGTATTTACTTAGTAATATATTGCTCCAAACCTAATTATTATAAGATTGTTATATATGATATAATACTTAGGGTAAACTACACAATATTTATTAATTTTGTGGAAGAATGTGGTATTAATTATTATATTTAAATCTACATCCATATTAAAGACTATTAAAAGTACAATCCATTACCATTTTTGACTCTCTTCCACAATGGCAAAAAACAGTGGTACAGTAGTGTTACACTGCAAATTTAGTCCAAATATCGTATTAAATATAAATTTGTGATTTGAATGCTTCTCAATCATTTGAAGTATTACAAAATTTTACGGTGTATAGATATCTCTTTTTTTTTTATTTATTTATTTATCATAAATTCATTGGTCAATCCTTCAAAATGTACTCAAACCTAACTCACTCATGACAGAAATTTTGTAATAGGTAAGAGAAATTAAACTTAACCCAGATTAATCTCTTGTGAACTAGACTACCCCCAACTCATCTAAAAGTAAAATATATATATATATATATATATATATATATATATATATATATATATATATATATAATTATAAAAATAGTATTAATTAAAGTTTAACTATTTAATTTATTATGTATTATGATCCTGTATCAAAATTATTGGCACTTTGCTACTGCCTGCTCATTACAAAAGGATCCACATCTTAAACAACAAATCCTGAGGCTACCTCAAACCTCATCTCAAAACAAATCTTGCATCATCGTACACAACTTTAAAACAATATGTGGAGGGCAAGGAAAAAGGGTGTCAAATAAGCAGGATTAACAAAATAATGAAAAAGGAACCCTGTACAATCTTTAAAAAAAAAATTCCAGTAGATTCTTATTCAAGTGTTGCTTTTTCATAGTTCCCTTCTAAATTACATGCTCCTCTTACTTCCCTGCTATGACATTTCTTACACCAACAAAACATAAGTCTTATTTACATAAACATATAATCAAGTTTTCTTACATAAATAATCTGTTTACCTTGAACAACCTTCCCAAATACATTTATGAAATCAATATCATGCAAGTTAACAAATTAATACACCAATTTAAATGTGTGAAATTGATGTTTTTATATTTTATTTTTAACACTGTCTATAATTTAACTTGTGTAAGAAAAAAAAATCTTGAATGTTATATTTCTTATTTTTTTAATATTATAACAATGAGTACGCTAAATATATTAACAATGAAAAAAGAATAGAACAATATTAGTAGTTGTTTAGGGTTTGAAAGACATACATTTAATAGTTAACAATGCTGTTATTTTAGTTCCAATTTAAATTTTTAATTATAAATTTCATAAGAAGTGCCGTTATTTTAGTTACCAAGTATTCAATTCTTTGCAAACTTATTTTCATAGTTAATGCTTTTGAATTGACTTAATCTGTTAAAATAGTTAATTATCTAAAAATTTATTGAAAGGATTTAAAAATAAGCAAAATAAACTAATTTTAATTTTGTTACTCAAAGATAAGAAAACAGTTTATTTTGTAAAAGGAAGTTAGAAAACTGTCAACTGCGATAAGGATCGTGTTTTACTTCATGTTTATAGCAGTTTTGCTTATTATATATATATATATATATATCATTTCTTACAATATGATCAAGTTATAATATAAATTTATTTATAATAATATATAATTTACAGCAATGAGAATTATCTCTTTAATATATACAAATTATTTTTCTATTTTACTCTTAACAATATTTTCAAGTCATAATAAAAAATTCTCAAGAACAGGGTGAAAAATGAAATATTATTTTAAGGAAATTAAGACATAATGAAATAAAAAATAAATAAATATATATATATATATATATATATATATATATATATATATATATATATATATATA
>Ga0209489_109718_pt1 | contig 11654 bp, 4 predicted proteins | sample SiratrowhiteBW_FD_187527 | JGI IMG/M metagenome (GOLD analysis project Ga0209489, IMG submission 187527) | Root nodule microbial communities of legume samples collected from California, USA - Siratro white BW (SPAdes) (version 2) | ecosystem: Host-associated > Plants > Roots > Nodule | place: USA... | reverse complement strand
TTCTTTATGGTTGAACCAATGAATTAACTTTTTCCCTGAAGAACGACCAGGCCGGTTAAACATGGATAACATTGATGGAGAGCCTTGACTTGCATGAGGTATTTCATTTCTAAGATTTCGTGGTGGCGACATGAAATTCTTGAAATAGTGGGAACAAAAGTGAATTGTCTCTCGGTGCAAGTAAGATGCACAAATTGATCCTTCAACTCGAGCCCTATTTTTGATTGACCGTTTAGAATCACCCATAAACCTTTAAACTAAAGTAAATGGAGATGGATTTAGAAAAATAATTAAAGTATTTTTAAGAATTAATAATGATATTTTGTCATACCTTTCGAATGGATACATCCATCTATATTGAACTGGTCCACCAAGTCTTGCTTCATTTGCAAGATGAATCGGGAGGTGTTCCATTGAATCAAAGAATATAGGGGGGAATATTCTCTCCAACTTGCAAAGAATGATTGAAATGTTTTCTTTCATTTTAACCAAGTCATGATCCCTTAATGTTGTCGAGCACAAATCTTTGAAGAAATGGCTAAGTTCAACAAGTGGATTCAAAACATGCACTAGTAATGCACTAAATGCAATAGGAAGTAAACACTCCATGAATATATGACAATCATGACTTTTCATCCCATGTATCCTCCCCTTGTCTACATCTACACATCTTGCCAAATTTGAAGAATAACCATCAGGCATACGAAGTTCTTCTATCCAGTGATAGACTAACTTTGATTCCTCATTAGTTAAAGTATAATTTGATTTTGGTTTTAAAATCTTCCCATTAAATTGCAACTTCAACTCCAAATCAGGTCTCCAACAATACAACGATAGGTCTTTTCTTGCTTTATCATTGTCCTTTGTCTTACCTTTGACATCCATGACGATGTTGAATATATTGTCAAAGAAATTCTTCTCTATATGCATAACATCAAGATTGTGTCTCAATAAATTATCTTTCCAATATGGAAGATCCCAAAAGATACTTCTTTTTGTCCAATTGTGCCACTCTCCATAACCTGGTAATTTGGACATGTGAGGCTCATCTATGATTGTTGGTACATTCTTCACTGTATGATAAACCTCTTCAGATGTCAACATAGATGGTGGTCCACCCATTTCAACTTTGGCCTTTGTGAAAGCCTTTTTATTCTTCCTGAATGTATGAGTGTTAGGTAAGAACCTGCGGTGTGAGTCAAACCAACTATTCTTTTTTCCATGTTCTAACCTAAAGGCCTTTGTGTGCTCCATGCAATATGGGCAAGCCAATTTACCTTGAGTCCCCCAACCTGACAACATGCCATATGCAGGGAAATCGTTAATTGTCCACATCAAACTTGCCCGCATCATAAAATTTTGCTTCCTTGAAACATCATATGTTTGAACACTACTCCATAACTTTTTAAGATCATCAATAAGTGGTTGTAAATAAACATCAATATGAGCCTTTGGATTATGTGGACCAGGAATGAGACAACTCAAAAACATATAAGGTCTTGACATACACATTTCAGGAGGAAGATTATATGGGGTGACAATTACTGGCCAACAAGAGTAAGGTTTTGCTGATGCTTGAATATATGGGTTAAATCCATCAGAGCATAGACCAAGTCGTATATTACGTGGCTCAGCAGCAAAATCAAGATGTACTTGATCAAAATTTTTCCAGGCTTGACCATCAGAGGGGTGTCGTAACACACCCGAAGGTCTTCTATTATCATAGTGCCATGTCATTTGTCCTGTAGTTTGCATGGATGCAAACAATCTTTGCAATCTTGGAATTATAGGCAAATAGAACATTATCTTCATTGGAATGGGTTTTCTTTTACTTGTTCCAACTTTTGGGTCATGATATCGTGCTTTATGACAAAATTTGCATTGTAGTAGGTGTCCATCATTTTTCCTATATTCATTATCATAAAAAGCATACAACCTTTTATACAACAATCTATCCTCGTAGCCTTCAACCCCAACATTGACACTAGCCTCTTGGCATCATAATAACCTTTTGGCAAACCCTCTTTTATAGGTGTAACATCCAACAACATTTTTGTAATAAAATCCAAACATTGGTCAGGAACATTCCAATTAGATTTGCAAGCTAACAATTTAACGCATATTGATAATTTAGAATCTATAGCCCCTTCAAACAATGGCTTATTAGCTTCTAACAACAAATCATAAAATCTTTGAGCTTCTTCGTTGGGAGGCTCCTCTGTGTTATTAAAATAGGATGGTTCAAATGTTTCATGTTGCCTAAGAGCATTGTACACCATGTCTTGCATTGCCATAAATTGTTCACTTTCATCCACATGTTCACCACTACTTGGAACACCAACATAATTGTCATTAACATGTGGCATTTGTTCGCCATGATAAATCCAAACATAATAATAAGGCATGAAACCGTTCTTAAAGAGGTGAACCTTGACCATTTCAATTGAAAAAATCTTTGTACAATGACATTTATTGCATGTACATCTAAGCTTGTTTTCATTCAAATAAGTCTGTTGTTGACAAGCTTTAATGGCAAACTCTTCAACCCCATTTACAAAACTCTCTTTTAAACCACCTCTATTAGCATAACATCTATCATACATCCAAATACGATTTGAATAAAACCAATCCATGTTCTGAAAAGAAAAACATGAAAATGGAAATTTAATTAACTAAATTCTTATTCAAGAATGAATTTAAGTAATACTAATTACAATCCTCCATGTTTAATTATAAATTATTTTAAATAAATCATAATCTTATTGACTTTATGGTACAAGATTTTTCTAAGATATCTCTTTAACCACTAAATATAGATTAGTTAGTAAAATAAAAAGTAACCTTCTCTCTTCTTCCGTAGTAGATGGTCCACTAGTTAAATTGTTGGTTCTCTTTAGTTTACCCAAGTCCAAACTTCTGCACACTTTTCATCTACAAACAAATTACATCCAAATTCAAAACATTGATTAGTTAGTGCATAATAGTTTAACAACTTCAAATATAATTTCTAATACATACTAAAAAGTAAAAATACAACATCATATATATTCTTAATGTCTTATAAGAGATTTTAAACTAATTAAAGAAACTTATAAGAGAAGAAAGAAACCTACGAACAATGAGAAACTTACACTTGCAAGTATATTACTGTTTTAGCAAGTATATTACTGTTTTAAGACACTGTCTCTTGATTGAAAGAAAACTAAGCTAATTCCTTGATTGAAAGAAAACTAAGCTAATAAATTTCAGATTCACTATGCTTTTAATGATTGATAAAAATTGATAAAAATATGCAAATACATAAAAAAGATAAAAGGACATCTAAATGCATTTGAAACATGCCCACTAAAATGTTTCCGGTGGTAAAATCAATACATTAAGTCAGTAGAAAAATTAAGAGATTGGTTAAGAGAAACAAGAGACTTACAATCAATAAGACTTGTAAGTATATTACTGTTTTAAGACACTGCCTCACATAACATATTTCAGATCAATATAATATTATTTTTGATCAAACCAATACGTTATGTTATGAATATAATATTATTTCTCATAACCTATTTGATGAGAATTGAACCAATCCTAATGTAACTACATCCTGGGATAAGAGGATGCCCTGGGATAAGCTTTATAAACAAAACTTGAAGGGAAGAAATCTTGTATTTTTCATTTAGCTACAATTGTTTCAATTGGAGGAAATAGTGTATTTGCAAAGGTCAAAAAGCAAAATGGTATTGAACCATGTGGGATCAAACCCGACATGAAGAGCCAATCTAAGCTCATTCCCAGTGACAATCTCAAATGCTTCATGAAATTATTGTTGGCCTTAATGGCATAACCAATTTACAAACTTGATAGTTTGTGAGTTAAAATGGCAACCCCGATAAGGTTATAACAACAGTATTTATTTTATTGGCTCAAAAACAGGTCCAAACTTAAAAATCACATAACACATAATGATGGTAAGCACCACTTGACAGAACTAGAAACCAATAAAAGAGTTTAAGGTAGCCCATAATTCTGTTTCATCGAAAAGCAACTGACATTTTCTTTTGAAGGTTAGAGCAAAACTAGATATTCTAGATGGTTTAATTTGGCATATACTGGAATAACATTGAATGTTTTCCTATAAAAGTTCGTTCAGCTTTAAGACATGCTAAGTGAAAGTAATTGAATATGATTTATGTGTTTCCCTTCTAAATTTAAAGCAAGTATATACTGAATTTAATTGAAAAGGGAAACTAAGCTTGAAGAAAGAAAATCGAAATGAAGTTATTTGATTGATTAATTGACATTATTTTGTGTTTTGCTTTCCTAATATCGGGGCATAATAAATGTCTCAAGCCATTTGAATAAGATACATTATACAGTGCTTTGTAATATTGGTAGTGGGTATACAATTTGGAGTGGTAAACAGTGCAGAACAAACATTTGTGTACATTGTTTACTTTTTTTCTTCACATTATGAAAACCTTTTAAATTGGTTGTAAGTTGGTTTTATTTATTGTCTCTATCAAAACACCTAAAAGGCTATAAAAGATTCTTGCTCCTTAGAGTATTAGAAAGATCTAACTAATGGATAAAAATTATATTTTTGGTAAATAAAAGGTTTGATGTGCTTCTTGCCTATGGAACTACGACAACTACAGATGAATTCCTAAGTTGGAAACATTGCTTCTTCATTATTATTTTTTCCTTCAAGTTTTCAAGGATACTGCCATTATTATTAAGTTTTCAATCCTTATAAGAACAAGGAATCACGCTAGGATTATAAATGAGCATTCTTAATATTTCACCATGTGAACCACTACAACACTTTGTGGTCCCTGCCAGAACAAATGCCTAAACACCTCTTTCTTTAAACCTGTACTGCTCTAGAAACACAACCTACAGTATAGAAAGGGAATAGACTTGACCATCCTTGAGAAGAAAAAGTGAAACATACACCACAGAGGCTTTAATCTAATTTTCTCTAAACACTGTCTTTAAACAATTTTAATCTTATTATATCTAGATAAGTCTACATATGAAGAAAACAAGAACTTTAATATTTGATTACAGTACCCTTCTGCAAAAAGAAAGTGTTCTCTATTGGAGAGAGGGCCTGGAAGTTTCGGTAACAACAAAGTTAAATTTCAACTCAATATATTATTGCTATCATATACACACAAAAGTTAAATTTCACTGACAAATTGTTTCCCAGCCATTTTGAAAATTACCCTTAAATATTGATTAGTATCTTAACAGTGTGTAGTTAAGTCAAAATGTTTCATCCAGAGATTTTTGCACCGTCGTTTATTTGTTGAAGTTTTTCCTCCATAAACACATGATTTAGCCCCCACACTATAAAAACATGTCAATTAGTTTTCCAAAATTTATACACTTTTCATATTAGTGATCATTGCACTACCTGAAGTTCCTATTTTTTTTATACGGAACTTATATGAAGAATAATTGGTTATTTCGAGTGAAATTGAAGTGAAGACAAATACATTGGGGATAAATTTGGAAATACTACTACTAAAGGTAAACAGTGGTCCAGCTCAAGTGACGCAGCAAAAGGTGCAATGTAGTGGTTATTGGAGTGACAACTTTCCCTTGATAATAAATATACTAAATCTCATTTGATATTGATGTTATTTAGAGAATTGTAAAGCATATAAATTGAGTCTGTGAACGGATAAATCATATTTTTTCAGCAAACAGCAGCCAGCCACCAACAACAACAACAACTTTCACACCACACCCCACAACGTTAAAGGACACAAGTGCAATGCAAACAAAAATTAAACCCTTTCCACATTATTAATAATGAAGAGGGAAAGAGTCAAGTGAGATTTTTTCATGAGAATAAAAAATGCACAAAATCACTCCACAAAAACCCTAAACAATTCAAATAGTGTATTTTCTTGGTGTTGGTATGAAAATGACGAGTGAATGAGAAGAAAAGGGGAAGAGTTAGACCCTACCTTGTTTTGACGCCTCTGTTCGTCCACAAATCCACAGTAGAGCCCTCGGTTTGGGATTTAGGTTTTGCTTCCACAAATTGAAACCGCAAATTAGAGATTTTTGCAACAAATTGACGGATTGTAGCTTTAAGTTGGCATTTGGGGGAAGAAATTGGAGCGATTAAGATGTTCCGAAGAAGCAAAAAGCTATTTTGAGCGGGAACTGTGCTACTGTGGAAGTGAAAAGCATTTTTGGAGGAAATGTTTAAGTGAGATAAAATATTTTTTTAATTATTTGTAAGTTTTTTATTTTATTTATGTTTTCCCACCAACTAATATTCGTAGGTAATGTATCTTTTTTTTATTTCCCTCTTTTCCCTGAGTAATGATATTACCTACGGAATTTTTAGTAGATAAAAATAATTTACATACAGAAAAAAATCCGTAGGTAATTATCCGTGGGAAAAATGACTTTTTCTTGTAGTGAGTTCTTGATGAAAACGTTGATTGATCTTGATCACTAGACACAAAGGCGCTTTTGCTCTCTTTGAAAACTTAAATGCTCTTGCTCAGAAAATGTTTAGAATGATTTCAATTCCGTGTCTTGTGTGTTTTCAAAAACCGCGCCAAATATTTATAGACAACTGTCTTAAAAATTCAATCGATTGTTTTGGCAAAGAGTCGATTGTTTTTCTCGAGTTAGTTAAAATAGTTAATCAAAATGTAATTTCTGATTTTAATGATTTCTCAAATCTTTTGTTAATTCAGAAAATACTTATGGAGCTTATCCTTGATTAAGATTGCATGCATCACTGATTTGAACTCTAACTTACCCTACAACACACACTCCTAGGTTCTAGACCGAATCCTTCAATCTTCATGAAATCTTCATGCATTCCACATATGCTCACAAGGTCTTGAACTTCTTCACTTGGTTGGCTTCATCAAATCATTACAACAGCCCACTAGTGTTAACACTCACAAATGGCTTAGGATTGATTTGAGAGCTTGAAAGCATTTTTTTTATTAGAGTTCATAAGCATTGTCAACAAACTTTCTTTTCTAAAGAGAACTTCTTTATATAGAGCTGAGAAGAAAAAAGTTGTTACAACTCGACAGTCTTTCATCTTATATAGACAAATTAAATGTCTTTCATGCCACATTAAATCCATGTGACCTCTTAAAGAAACTTATCTTATACACAACATGACTTACCAAACCTAAGTAGGTAGCCTCTTTCCTTTTTAAGGAAAAGCATGGAGCCTGACGTAGCTAGCTGACTTCGCAACATTAACACACTCAAGATCCAATAATCATGCCACTGGACATAAATTTAACCAAGTGGTTATATATAAGTGTGAAGGTTTTATTATTTAGAATATAAAGAGAAAAGGAACACACAAACAGGAAGGAGAAAAGAAATGTAAAACACACCACTCTAAAATAAATACGTGCAAATGACAATCACCACTTGAATTTGGAAAACCCAAGATAAAATTCTTCGATTGAGGACTTACCTCTTAAACTCAAGAATGGAGAAAACTCTCGCTTATTCATTGATCTTCTCAAGTTGTTTTACAAATGAGAGACATCATGTTTATATAGGCAAGGCTCGTAGATTTAAAGAGATAAGGACATGTTTCGTTGGTGGGTTAGGCCTCCCAAACAAGTCCCTTACAATATGATGAACAGTTTAGCCTTATTTGGTTAGTTTTACTAAGTTTCCAAGCAAGGCCCTTATTTTTGTATGTTATCCTTGTATCCAAACTACTTGTCTTTTATTTCTATTCTAAAGAAGGATATTATTCTATCTATATTTTTATGTACAAGGAGATTACAAGAATTATTTCTTTTCCTAATGTCTTCTTCAAACTTCTTGTACCTTCCTCGTGTATGTCTTGCTCCATAATCTTGAAATTTATTTGTAAACTATAGTTCCTTTATTCTTTTCTCTTGAGCTCCTGTAGTGACTTCTCCTTGTGGTGACTCAAGTTCTTCTTATTCTTAGTTTGAGATCATATAAGCTAGGGTCCAAAGAAAAGGAGCATTTCTTAGGATTCAGAACTGTTGGGTGTGGAAGGAAAGGGAGACATGTGTGGAGTAATTTGTGATTGATAGTGGCATGGAGCATTTGGAAGCATAGAAATGAAATTACTTTTAAGAATAAAAAGTATGATGTCGGTGAGTTGTTTGCTTTGGTACACTCTAAATCTTGGTCAGTAATTAGAGGAAAACATAAGAAAGCTTACTTCTCTTATTCTAACTGGTGTTTGGAGCCTTTAGTATGCATGCAAATGATTAGATAAGGGCATATACACAAGGCTGGCAAGGATGCAGTGTTAGGTTAGTCTATTATATGGGTCTTGGAATGCAGTGTCATTGTGTAAAGTACCTAGATAATGTGGGTTTGGGAAAAGTTGGGTTCTGGTAAATTTGATTATGATGTTAGAAACCTCTTTATCTTAGAATGTTTACTTGTTTCTGTAGAAGGATGTATGTTGTGTGGTGATACAGAGAACATATTTGAAAGAGCCAAAATTATAGCAGTGGTGTTCGCATTAGGTTGCTTTATGCCAAGGTAGTTGTAGGATTATCAAAGCTGGGGAAGATGGATATTATGGGAGATGTAGCGAGATGCTGTATGTGCAGGTTATCTGGTTGAAAGGTGTAGTTTCTGACCTTGGGTTGTTGTTTTGTGTATGTGGCTTTTATTATTCCAGCATTCCACTTTACTATTTTGTATCAGTGTTGAACATTCATGTTGCTACATACTTTGGGGTTGGATTATTTATTAGTTGTGTTGTTTAAGCTTGTTTCATTGTAATGTTTTGATTTCTTGTATCTTTCAACTCTAGTGCTCTTAAAACTGAATTTTTTGTATGTTGGTATTTCCCATCAAGTTTTAGTTGTTGCTGCTGTTTTTGAGTTGGGTATGGGATGAGACTTGTATCTTGGCTTTGGGCTGGGGTTTTGCAATTATATAAGCATGCAATATTGCTAAAGTACTGTCTGCTTTGTTTTTTTTCTTTTTGTTGACACTTGGTGTGTTTTTGTACATAGGTTGAGGTAACCTTATTATTCCTTTTAATATATATTTTTGTTGCTAATAAAAAAAAATCTTATATGTTAAAACATTAATCTGTTAGTGGAATTTGATTGCATTCATCAAGACCTGGATGTAGTCTAGGCTTTGAAACAAATCAGTACAAAAACAACTGGTGTAAATCTCTCTCTACTCTTATCTCTTTAAATTGCATAATATTAACAAATAACTAATTAAAAAATGAGAGTTTTTATTAAAATGCTCTTTGTAAACTATTTTTAATAGCATGTTTGTGGACTTCAAGTTTTGTATAACGATCTTCATCAAATGATATTCTTACGATAACTTCTTGATAATTCATCTGTTAAGCTAAAACTTTGTTTGATCCCTCTTATCAGATGTTGATTTGCAAGAAGTTTTAAATACACAATTCAATCCCCCCCTTCTTGTGTATTTCACCTGCTTTCACAATCTTCTAGTAGTACATGGTTTTGTACTATTTAAGGAGCATCTAGTGAAAGTCATTTGACACACCTATTAAGTGAAGAGTTTCTTGTCTAATCGTTTGGTAAGAAATGTCATGTTTTCCTTTATAGTGGAGAGTGTCGTTTCTACTTGTTTAGTAAAGTGCATCTCGTCTATTTGTCTACTGAAAAACACCTTATCCACTCCTTTGGTAACTAGTGTCTCAAATACTTATATAGTGAATAGTGTTTCATCCACCTATTTGGTGGAGCAGATATTGTATCCTCGTTTGCTGGAAGGTCATCTTGCATAGCTAAATGTGTTTTCGTTGCGTCTAAGTGTGAACACATGTTTCATGTGTCACATATTCTGTTGAGTGATACACAATATGTTTCAAGGATTTTGTTGTATATATAGATACCTTGAGTAAAACATGATGTTGGGCAATTGTATCAAATAAGTAAAGATTGAGTTAATAGCTTTGAAGTTATCCTAATAACTCGTGTTAGGAAGAATAACTTCTTCATAATGAATTTTTCTGTCGACAAAAATTAGAGTTCATTAACGTTATAGTTGTTAATTCTTGTGTGCTTAGTTCTCTCCTTATTGATTTTCCTTTTTCTTTCTCATTTTTTGTGGTGTTTATGGTAGATGTTCCTAATTATTGATGAACTTGTGTGTAAATTGCATAACATTTATTTTTCATTTTGTATGCGCAAATGGAGAGAAAAGTGTTTTTTTTTTTTCCTTTTAGGTTTAAAAATATCTATCCAATGAAAAAGAAAAGATTTGTTAATTTTGTTAGTCATCATAAAAGAGGAAGAGATGGTTTATCAAGTTAATAATTTAAATTTTTGAAGATTTCTTAGTTTATGGTTTTGAAGATAGACTATGCATCATCTTATGATTTTTACTAACTTTCATGTATGAATGCATGTGTTTCATGCATTAGATTAAGTTTATATTAGTTTATGCCTGTGTTTCATGCATTAGATTAAGTTTACATTAGTTCATGCATTATATTCCGTATATGTCTTTATACATAACTTAATATTTAACATAAAGGCTTTTAAAAATGTAATCTATTAATGAATTATTATTAAGTGTAATCTATTATCTTATGAATTGAAAAGGTGATGTGTTCGTTTAATCAATTATTTCATATTATAATTGAATGAATTAATCTATTATCACAAGTAATAAACAATTATTTGAAACTTATCTCAAATGCAAGCATTCGTAGTTAATTGATTATTATCCAAATAATCAATTAAATTGTTCTTGTTAAATTTTCATATTTAATAAAAAACAATATAATCGATTATACTTTACAATAATCAATTATATCAATTAATTTTTTTTAAAAGGTTTCGTAATTATTTTAAAAGTAATCAATTAGAATGATTTTCAATAACTTTTGATAAGAAATATTTTATATGAGTCTATTCTTGAAGGCATTTTTGTGAAAAAACATGCATAATCTCTTGCTTTTAGTTTTTTTGGGAATATTCAATATTAAAGGTAATATATTTCCTTATTTTGTTGGTAGTTTTGTTAAGTTTTTTATACACATAGATTTGATAAGGTCATATAGTTTTCTTTTTTTAATTTTCATAAAATGAAATCTTCTTATTAAGTATTTGCATGTATAATGTTGTTGTAAATTAAAATTAAAGCTAATTAAAAAATTTGATTAATGAAATTAGATATGAATTCGGATAAAATTAGACCACTGTAAAAGGAAATTTGTATTCGTTTTTTTAATTCTCTTTTATCTCTCTTTTAGATTTTTGTTTATGCTGCTATATTTTTTTATCATGTTTACAAGAAAAAATTACTAGGTTTATTAATCTGACAAAACTTTAATATTCTGCCATCTCTTTAAGAAGTATTCAACTCTTTCTTTTTTCTTTACAATTTTAGCATATATATAGTTGGATGATAATATAAAAAAAAATCCAATTCAATTTCTTTAATACTAATCACCCTACTCAAGAAATTAACAAAAATTACTCAAAATATAAATTTAGCATATCTAGTTTCGGATATATGTCTTTATACAAGCCTCAAGTATGCGTTAATACATATACTTTTTTTTTTTTTTTTTTTTTTTTTTTTTTTTTTTTTTTTTTTTTTTTTTATTTTTTTTTTTTTTTTTTTTTTTTTTTTTTTTTTTTTTTTTTTTTTTTTTTTTTTTT
>Ga0209489_109714_pt1 | contig 11659 bp, 10 predicted proteins | sample SiratrowhiteBW_FD_187527 | JGI IMG/M metagenome (GOLD analysis project Ga0209489, IMG submission 187527) | Root nodule microbial communities of legume samples collected from California, USA - Siratro white BW (SPAdes) (version 2) | ecosystem: Host-associated > Plants > Roots > Nodule | place... | reverse complement strand
CTGGGTGTTTATATGGGATACCCAGTTTATCCAATTCCTCTCTGATCACTTTACTGGTCTCAAATTCCTCATAAAGCAATTCTGGGTTCTCATGAATCTTCCTTCTGACTTTGACCATCCAATCAAAGACTTCAGGGTTCTTGGCAATGTCCAGAAAGTTAGTAGAGAGTGTGTTTGAGGAAACTGTTAATGAGGATATTGGAGTTGCAGAAAAGACATGGAAAAGGATGAACAAAGGGAACCACATCTTCAAAATCATAGTTTCTTTGGTGGTTGAGAGTGAAACCGAAAACAATCAGAACACATAGTTTTATAGGATTTGAGGACCCAATCCAACCAATCAGGCACTGGATCTCTTCATTGTATCATTTGGCTCGAGCTTTATTAAATTAAACCAAATTCCATGTTTCCTGCACTAATAAAAATTAAAAAAAAAAAGTCTAAAATTGAATTTTGGCTTTTGTTTACATCTTTCACTCGATAATGCTCACGAGTCTGTATTATTTTACCTTCAATGGCCATCGTGTATTGTAGACAATTCATCAGATTTAGTTACCATCTCCAACTGTCGAAAGGCTACTACTCCTTCATGCACTTCACTCCCTCAAATTTATCCAATCCGTAATTTAAAATTCTTTTCTATTAACCAATATAAAACACTAAATTTTCTAAAAAAGTAACTAATGTTGCATTAAATTTTAGAAATAAACGGTTAGCATGAAAAGAAAAAAAAAAACTACAGCTTTTACTTGTTTATTTTCAAGTGTAGGACGTTTCAAAGACTTCCAGTTTAATTCTGTTTTGACAAAAATTATTACTTTTTTTTGTCAATTATACTTGTATTATTCATCTAATTTTTAACTCATTTACATATATGGATATAATATAATGTAAAAAGATAGAAAATTAAGAAATTGTCTGCCAAGCACATTATAATTTGTTGCAGAATTAGGTTTTGCATCAGTGGTAGTAGCTTGTTTCTGAGTAGACTGTGAATTCATTGGCCCCTACAACATAACAAGAAGGTCACATGCCAATAGACAATACCATTATTAACATTCATTTTAAATTCTTCCTTACCAAGACATAGTCTCTTCTATACATACATAACAATATAGGGTTCATTGTCATAGATTCTTGCAAATAGGAAGAAATATACATAGACATATTTCCATACTTGGGAATATTCTTGCTATATTTTCATAATTTTCAAAAAGAAAAACTATACAGAATTTACAAGGCAAGAACAAAAGAAGAGAACTAAGCAGAGAATAAGGGAATGCATTTGAACCAAACCTGAGAATTTGAGAGTGAAGTTTCTTAAAAAAAAAACAAACTAAAATAATTATAACTACCTTATAATAGTTATTAACACTCATATATAATTGATCATGATATTTCCTTCTACCTTGTCTACGTTCTGCTGATATAGCAGCCAATGATGCATGAAGTGCAGCGCCACAGTGAAGTTCAATCTTCATTGATCAGAAAGTAATGGCTGAACCGGTTCATCAGGTGAACCATTCTTCGTTCCAAGCGTGAAGTAGTGGTTGCATGTCCATATTAACGTTATTGATAGCAACCATATTCCCAGCTATTTGTCAACAAAAAGCCTGTGCAAGTCATCACCATCTTTTATAGTTGGAGGATATATAAAGCTTTCTCTTTGTCAAGGAAGCTCACAGTCTCATTACACCTCTTAACAGCAGCTTCAACCAATGATATAAACCTGCATTAAATGAATCATCCTAAGCTTCTACAACAGTTATATAATCCAAAGATATAGCAGTAACATTGTCTAGGGCTCCAGCATCTAAAATTTTCTTAGCCCCTCCATCTCCTTCTTCTGCTGGACAGCAAAATAGTGCATTTTTATCAGGAATCCATGAGTGGATGAAGATATTCCAGAGAATAGTAGTAGACATGAGTGAGTGATAGTGTAGACTGATAAAGGCACCAACTTTTTCTCTTTTTCTTTTCTTCTTCCTTTTCTAGATGTATTACATGGCTAGAACCAAGATCTTTCTTCTATTTCTAAGAAATTACAAGATGTCACATGCAAGATATAAAATGGGATGACTAAAATAGATTAGTGTTTGGAAAGTACTATCAAACAAAGACAAGTTTAAATGCAGTAATACATTATATCATATGATAATGCACATAGAGCTTTAAAATAAAAGTCGAAGGGAGATAAAATAAAATGTTTACACTGTAGTGCAAACATAAAGTTGGTGTTGTTGTTCATTTAAATTTAGAGAGTTTTACCTTAAAATTATATTACATCTTAAATTTCCAAATTTAATTGAAAAATAACAATACAATATCTAAGTTTTGTACAAATGATAAATTTGAAGTACTGTGTATGGAAAGAGGGAATGGTTGAAATTCACAAAGTTGAAGATACTGGCATTGATAATTGCGCAACGGGCATCAATGAACCAAGATGTTGTAAATAAACCAAAGGTTCACATTATTTTGAATTCATCAAATGGATCAGAGTTCTAAAATATATGAGGAGTGACTAGTGTCCACGTGCATGTTTTCAATTTCTATCAGAAATTGTTTAATGGAAAAAATAATGCAGAAGATTATGCAGAAAAAGGACTACAAAAGGCAATATACTCTTTCTTGCTGTCTGAGAATCTATGCTGCACCAAGAACCATATATAGCAACATGCCTGCACCTTTCCAGGTACTTTAATCTGTGCTCCCACTCCACCCTTTCATAATGTTTATTACGATACAGAATGAATCAAATGAAGGAAAGAATAACAATTTCTAAAACAGGGAAAGGAAACACAACTCTTTTTTGCTGTCTTTAGCCTTACTCTGAAACCAAATCAAATGAATCAATATTTTTATTTTTAATTTAGTTTTGTAAAAGAAAAAACATTTTGACTTTTATATTTTAAAAATAATAAATAATTGTTATTTTTGTCTATAATAACCGCTTTTTGTTCTTTGTAATTTTTCATTGTGCTCACATAATTCTTCATTGTCAAAAGCTCACAAATAGTATGCGACAATGAATTTTTATCTTTTTTTTTAACAGAAAAAAAATATAAATAAATAGAACCACTTTAGGGTGCCTCAACCCTGTTACAAAAGTTTCTCAAACATACACATACGCACGAGATAACAAATAAAATCAACCATTTGAACATTATACTATACTTTGCAATATAAAATATATAATAATATATAAAATGATTTTTCTACTTAATATACTTATCTCATATCCATAATTACTAATTAAAAAATAAAATTAAAGTATCTAAATGTTAAAAATAACTAAATTGCTAAATATATTATTAATCACTCATATGTTAATATATTTTTCATTTAACTATTATTATTGATATTTTTTTCTTAAAACATATCAAACTTGTAAGAAGGGTAAAAGATCCTACTAATAGTTCCGGCCCTAATTGATCATTTAACCAGGTCTATAGTGTCTTTAAAAGATCCTACTAATGGTTGAGACCCAGATGACAAATGTGACAACTTTAAAACAGATATAATTTTCCAATAATGGAAGCAAGAAGAAGGGTAAAAGTTCATAAGAAAAAATTGATAGTTTATTCGAAATGTAAAACAACTTTATTTGCTTAGCTCATGTATAAGCTCAACACTAGGTTTAGTTAAAATTTAAATACAAATGAGTTCATCATGTCATTGCTACAAGAAATAAAGTTCTGTTACAATTCATCATGATATTTCCCCTCTGCAGGGGCAATGTCCTGCGGATGTTTCAGAAGATAACTAACAGCTAATGAGGCATGAAGTGCAGCCCCATAAGGAAGTACATCTTCATTGACCTTGAAATAGGGTGAGTGTACTTGTTCAAGTTTTTCATGTGAGGCATTCTGCATTCCAACCATGAAGAAGTAGCCAGGTATAACCTCTTGATAGAATGAAAAGTCTTCAGCTCCCATCAAGGGTTGCATGTCATTTACTTTATTCACACCAAGCAAATTCCCAGCAACACTCCTAAAATGTTCATGCAAGTCACCGTCGTTTATGGTTACGGGAAAGAAAGGATTCAGTTCCTGAAGGAAGTTGACTGTTGCATTGCACCTCTGCACAGCAGCTTGTGCAATCACAACCTGCATAAACCAATGAGCCTTAGCCCCTGCCAGGATCACGTGTAATGAAAACTGTATAATGAGTGAATCCATTTTTTAGTTGAAATTATCATGTAAGGGAGTTTCTTATTTTTATTGTAACATGTTTTTATTGATGATTACAACAATATATCTTTATTTCATTTTGTGTCATGTTTTTAAACTAAAGTAAAGGTTGGGCTTATAGACACAATAAACAAATAGGACAACACCAGATTGTTGTTTGATGATATTCTGAGTAGATTAGAAAAGATGAAAATAGAAGACAAAATAAATCAACATTTTTTGTAAAATAAAATCAACTTGTGCACCTCAGTTTTTGGAGAGGATGAATGAGACAGTTTTTGTAAACATTCAAGTGCATAAGTTGATTTTAATTTAAAAGGAGAAACTTAATTCATTTTATGACTTATTTTATTTTCTGATCCTATAATTACCTTTTGAGAAATGAACAAACAAGACTACAAATAAAAACAAATTCTGACCATTTTCGTTGTTTTAGTTTATGCATACAAAATAAAAGTTATTCTTCTCCATGACATACCTCCTCAATGCGCTGTTTTAATTGCCGGAAGCTTTCCTTTGAAAAAGCTCGGAAGGTGCCACCGATCGTGACAGAATCTGGAATAATATTGAATGCACTACCTCCTTGGAATTTTCCTACAGTCACAACCTGTGTGGAGATGCTTTCTAGTTTAGGAAGGCACAGAGGATTCAAATTCCTTCTTCAAACAGCATTTCGTCACATTTAATAAGTAATAATCACACTTGACATATGAACATGTTCCGATTCATGCTCAAAAGGCCAATGTTCAGCCATCTCATCCTTTTCACTAGAATCCTTTTTGAAGGCCAAAGTTCACCGAAGGTATGTAAACCAAATATAACTAATTAATTCTTTATACAGAATTACAATCTCTATTCTTGACAACATACTTCTAGACATAAGAAGATCAAAGGAGTGGATTAGTGTATATCCATGGTATGTTAATGTTACCCATATGTTTGTGTTTTGCAAACCCCTAAACCCACTCTCATTAAAAGTTACTCTCTAACAGCCCTTACTCTAGAATCCAGACCCAAGTTTAAAATCAGTTGCAATTCAATTTTAAGATTTGAAAAGAGAAAAACTACCAGGATAAATTTTCTCTTCTTTTGCACCTGCATCAATGTCATGGGTAACTCTTCTAGTACTTAATACATATCTAGGGTCTCAAAAAAGTGACCACAAGGTGGAATTGGTACTTCCAAAGTTTATGTGGATAACACAAGGAAAAGTTTACTAAATGATAAAAAAGGTTTAATTGAATTGAAAGCAATAAGTTTCTAGCCCAAATAAGAACATCAGTTGGAGCGGTTGTCACCCACTAATTAAGTCGGTGCTTTGCCTTTTAAATCCCAATTGTACCAAAACAACAGAAAGCATAAATGAGTAGTTGGTGGCAAGGGAAAAGGAAGAAATGAAATTAAAGAGAACTTACCAGGGAATCCAGAGGATCAGCCTCACGAGAAACAAGATTCTGTAAGCTAATTATAACATTAGAAGTTGCCAATATAGGGTCTATAGATTGTTGAGGAATGGCTGCATGACCTCCTTTTCCCCTTATTATAGCTTCAAAAAAACCATTTCCTGCCAACATTGGACCAGACCTAGAGCCCACTTCACCTAATGGAAAGTCGCGTGACACATGCAATCCAAAAATAGCTGTAACATTTTCTAAGGCTCCAGCTTCTAAAATTTTCTTGGCTCCCCCACCTCCTTCCTCTGCTGGTTGGAAAACAAGAACTACAGTTCCCTATTCAGACATCAAAATAATGAAATGATCATAGATACATGACAGGGTGGAAACAACAAAACACGACAACTGATATTTCATAATAAAGTAGCAGATATGGGAGACTGTCTTGGTCAAGTAGAATGATATGGTGGGCAACTCTCTTTTACTTTTCATACACAAATATCTTATAAACAGAGCATATGCTTGATACTAACATGATTGGAATCATAAACAAAAAGTTTACATAAAAGAAATGTATAAAATCATTAAGAGGGCCAAATTTCTTGAGTATGACAAACTGGACACCAATGAGTAGTAATCACATGTTTTAAACGGAGATAACAAGTTCAGTATCAGCAAAAGTAAGCTAAACCACAAGGCAGAAGATCCAGGAATCGGAAATAAAGAAGCCAATATAAAAATTCAAACTTGTATCTCTTTTTCATGCTGTTTAAGAATCTTCGCAGCACCAAGAAGCATAGCCACATGAGCATCGTGACCACAAGCATGCATCTTTCCAGGTACTTTACTCTTGTGCTCCCACTCCACCATTTCCTAAAGTTAGATATAGTAATAAATCAATAAAAAATTACAAAACATCACAAAATTTTGAGGAAAGGCGAGCAAAACTCTTTTTATTGTTTTATCCCATAACCAATCCATAGAAGTAAAACCATCATAAATTCAAAAGTCAAAAGTGTTCGGAAGGGAATCAAACACACAGAGAGAAGAGGAATATTACATAAAGCAAGAAGTGATTGTGTTGATTACGTACAAACACGTATGCACACATATTGCACAGAGAAACAAGTGGGTTTATATCACACATACAAAAAAGTACAATCACTTCATAACTCTAACTAACTCATAACATAGTAAACTACAATAGATATTTGAATTATCCAATAACATTTCCCCTTTAATTCAAATGACTCAAGGAGACAATTCTTTAAGATATCTCTTAGCCCTCTGAACCTTTCTCCCTCCCTTTGTATAGATACCTGCTACTCATAATGTTGTTATGCAGTGTTCTAGAATCAGTTTTCCATTATTCAATTGATCTCTGAGGAAGTGAAATCTTGTTTCTGTGTGTTTACTCCTCCCATGTGCTGCTGGATGTTTTGCTAAGTCAATGTTGGTTTGTTATCAACAAATAACTTGAATTCTCCTAAGTTCTTCACTTTGCTCTCTTGCATACATAGCTTGACAAGCACTCATTGAAGCTGCAATATACTCAACTTCACATGAGTATATTACATTTTATGGTGCTTATCCACACATAAAAACATAACTTGCAGTACTCTTTGGATCAGATTTATAACCATATTAATCTGAGTTAGAGTACCGAGGCAATTCAATTTCTGAGTTATCACTTCCTTTAGGAAATAAAATTCCATAATCCAAAGTTCCTTTCACTAACGCATTATACTATTGGTTGCCAATGAGTGAGGTTTCCTTCGTGTCTCCATGATTTTGTTGATTAACCCAACACTAAATGCTAAATTAGGTATAGTATAGCACAAAGTGATCCAACAATTCGTTTGAAGCAGGTAGGATTAATAAGTTCCTTAATCTAGATGCAGCTGGTGTGACCCTAAACCCTAAATAACAGTCTAACTCGTCTGACAGATACTTTTAAATACCTGCCACTCTGTTTTTCTACTAAACTTTCAATACACCTTGTCAACAATTTGCTGATCTGCTAACTCTTCGTTGCAGCCTCCATCCCATTAACCAATATTTGAATTTGATTGAAGTAATCAACAATAGACTCGTGATCAGACATAGAAAGTTATTCATATTGCCTTCAAAGAGTTTGGAGCTTCACCTTCTTTGTTTTGTCAACCCCTCCATATGATTTGCTTAGAATATCCCAAGCTTGTTTCGCTGTTGTAGCTTTGGAGATTTTCTGAAAGACTGCAGCATCGACACACTAATGAATTAGAAAGTGAGGTTTACTGTCAAGCTTTTTGAATTCTTTATGTGCTGCCATATGCTACTTTATAGCATTTTTTCCTAATTCTTAAAACCCAATCTTGACAAGCCAAAGATAGCATTCATCTTCAGACACAGTCTTCAAAGTTCTTCTTGCCAAACAACGGTAATACTCCTGGAACAACACCAGTTGAACCCACTATGATTCACCACTTGAACTCTGCAAATTTTCACAGCAGTGGAATGCCCAAGACAGGGATAAACCACACTTTTATCACGTAGCAGAACTCTCACATTTTAGTGGGTAATTCATGCACACAAATTTGTTGTGAAAGGAATAACACAAATTGGAGAATAAGATTACAGAAAGAAGCTTTTTGTATTGATTATGTACAGACACAAATACTGTACAACGAAAGTGGTGTTTATATCACACAAAAAAATATAATCACCCCATATCTCTAACTTACTCAGAACAGAAGTTATTTGGATTATCTAATAACAGAAAGCTTGATAAAACATTAATATGCAAGTTTTTAAGAAAATACCATTTCCATCAATTTCCAAACTTTGTAAGCATACAAAGAAAGAATATGCAGAAGTTATGTGACCTGCATGGAGAGAGCATCCATATCAGCTCTTATAGCAACAAAAGGCGATCTTCCAGTCCCAATGAAGCCAATTACACCAGTGATTGCAACAGGGTGTTTATACGGTATACCCAGTTGATCCAATTCCTCTCTAATCCTTTTACTGGTCTCAAATTCCTCATAACCCAATTCTGGATTCTCGTGAATCTTCCTTCTGATTCTGACCATCCAATCAAACACCTCAGGCTTCTTGGCATCATCTAGAAAGTTGGTGGGGAGTTGTGTGGAGGAATCTGTTAAGGAGAAGAAGCAAGGTGTTGCAGCAAAAGCATGAAAAACGATGAACAAACGAACCCAGTTGAAGGAATTCATGGTAAGTGGCTGAGCAAGAATCACAGTAGATGACAAACACAGTGTGATCAGAAGTTTGATATTAAAATTCCGAACTTGTGTTGACACAGATATTTATGAGTTAAAACGACCACTATTCTCTCGTTTTAATTCTAGTTTAATTCATTTAAATCATATTTTTAATTGTAGTTATTATACTGATAAACCATAAAAATGTTATAATAATTAAAATAAACACGGTAATATAAAAAAATTAAAAAAAAAAAATAGTGTAAAAACTTACTGTCTTTACTGCTTATATCAAGGACCCTACAATAACTATTCAAATATAGCTATGTATTATTAAAAATTGTAGAGGCAGAATATTGAAATTAAATAAATGTTGAACAACATTTATTACATTTATTATTGTACTTATATTTCTTTGTCATTTTCTCTTCCCCTTTTATTTAAAGGAAAAAAAATTGGAAACAGAGGCAAAAGAGAAGTACTTTAAAGAATTTTTTTTCCCTTTTCATAAATAAAAAACAAGAAAGAAAGAGAAACCATTGCGAATCTCGTGTCAAAACTACTTTCTCCAATATAAAAAGAAAACAAGGATTTAAAGTTGATAAAAATAATATAAATATAATAAAATACATAATTCAAAATTTAGTACTATTTCTAAATTTTTATCTTGAGATTTTATTCTTTTAATATTTTTTTTCCGTGAACAACTTACTATCATTTACTTTATTATATAATATACACTCTCATTATAAATAAGCAAAATGATTTTAGTTTTTAAAATATTTTTATTTCATGTAGTATATTTTTATTTAGGAATATTTATGTTATTTATTTTTGCCTCCTTTTTTTCCTTCTAAATAAATAAACAGTAATCTCATTTTCTATTTTTTTTCTTTCATAAACTAAATAAAGAGAAAATGTTAAATTAATATATTTTGAAGTGATCCACATGACATTTTATAATGCTTCTCCATGTCATTTTTACACTAATGTACCCAATTTAAAAAAAGTGGATCATGGTAACATGTGGAAGAGTAAGACCCACAAGAGTACACAAATTGATTATGAGCAGAATTTAGAAAGTGAGGACCTCAAAAATTTGTGGCTGAACTTTCCTAGGAATCCAATGAACAGTAACAGACACCTTTGGCATGTTTCTATTGCACTTGAACATTGAACATTGAACATTCTCCACTCTTCTTTCTGTGACTTTGAATAGGAACATATACCAAATTTTTTGTGACAAATTAAATTTGGTTTAATTAGGATCCATTAATGTGTTAGCTCACAAGTCCCTTTCATGGAAAAAAATAAATAAATGGACCTCAATCTATAGAATCTTTCTGGAAAGCTACATTATTGGACATGCATGTTTCTTGTTTCAATGTTATTGAGTATAAATGTTTGGTATATAATTGTTTATAATCTTAGTTTAGTAAATTTTGATTATCAATAATCAATTAATGTTTGTTTAATGTAATTTTGATTATTTAATTTTGCATTTTATTTTAATTCAAATTGTAAAACCCTTCTTCTTCTTTTTATTCTCATACATTTTTCGTTTTAATTTTTTTTATTCTTTGTCTTTCTAAAATTTTCATTTTTTTCTTATTTTTAAAATTAGATTTCAACCTTTAATATTTAGTTGCAATTGGTTACTTACTTCTAAATCTTTAAAACATTAGAATTTTTGAAATTGTAATGCTTTATAGGTAAAAAAAAAGTATTCCTTTATTTTTTAAATTTGATTAGGTTAAAAGTATATTGAATTTGAGATTGATGATGATATATATATATATATATATATAAAATTTATGAATAGTTTTGAATATTGAATTAAATGAAATTTTAAAATGATTTGTAGTTTGAGTTGAAATTTTTCTTAAGATAACAATTAAAATGTGTTTGATAGATTTTTTTGAGTTGGTTTTGATCTTCATTTTGAGTTTTGCATAAGTGGAAAGGCTTTGGTTCAAAAGTTGTCTAAAAAACAATATTTCTATATGGATAATTCAACTTGGTTTATGAGATTAGGAATGCTTAAAGTTCAATAATAAAATTTTGGATTTCAATGTACTTTTTAATTTTTATAAAATTTAACAATGGTCAAAATTGATTAAGTGTGTATGAATGTGACAATATTGTTACTAATGGTTAAAGTTAAACATTTAAAACTGGTTGAAAATATAATATAGTTCAAAGAAAAAATATTCTTGGTGATAGTTAAACATTTGAAACTTGTTGAAAATATATTATAGTTAAAAGAAAAAGGTATTAAAGTTAGAAATTTATTTCAAAAATTTGTAACATAAATACTAAGGGAATGAAAAGTTGGTTAAGCTAATTTCACCCAGAAAGTTAGCATTACTCATAAGTTTGAATAAGCTCAATAAATGGATTAAAATTTAGTTCAACAAAATCAGATTTGGAAGCAAATGGAGAAAATTTTCCACTGAGTGAATTTGTAAGTGTTAAGCAATAAATATTGTAGTATTCATGAAAATTGTAATTTTAAATATTAATTTTATAACAAAATTAAAATAATTTAAAAAATTGTCTATAACTCCAATAATTATTATTTTAGTGAGAAAATGATATATATATATATATATATATATATATATATATATATATAAGTAATGTATGTATGGATGAATACATGTATATATATGCGGATGCATGTGTATGCATATATATATATATATATACCTATAACATGTAGGTGTGTGTATGGATATATATGTACGAATGTATGTCTCTCTAGTTAATATATGTATAAATGTATATACATAAAGATGATGAATGAATTTATATATATATTAATAGATGTGTTATATTCATGGATTTATGTATTATATATATATATATA
>Ga0209489_109712_pt1 | contig 11662 bp, 12 predicted proteins | sample SiratrowhiteBW_FD_187527 | JGI IMG/M metagenome (GOLD analysis project Ga0209489, IMG submission 187527) | Root nodule microbial communities of legume samples collected from California, USA - Siratro white BW (SPAdes) (version 2) | ecosystem: Host-associated > Plants > Roots > Nodule | place... | reverse complement strand
TATATATAGTATTTCTAACTTTGACAATCTCATCAATTTTAGATATATATGAACATGAATGACTCTTCAGAGAATTACTGGCTTCGCTTATTGCTCAGGGAATGGGCTCAATTCTGCATCTTTGTGTACATAGGATATGCATATCCGTTTTCCAGTGCAAGTACACTTGAATTCTCGAACTTCATAAAAATTTATCCAAAAAAAAGTCACGCGGTATGATTTTACTCCAAGTTTAAGATCATTTTTCTATTCTTCAATAACTATTAATCTATTCCTTTACATACAGATGGATTTTCAGGTCACAAGATTTGACACCAAACTTCTCTCTTATGCCTATCACTAAGTGTAAAGGCGATACTCTGCTTCCTCCCATCTATAGTATTGTAAGTTTTTCATCTTCACAAGTAGATCAAGATTCCAAATGACATGGATTATTTTAGTTGTACTGAAATGTTTTCACTACATATGAATACGAAACAGTCAAGTATAGTAGTAAGAAATCAGTTGTAAATGTTTATAGTCTAGCACCGCTTTAGGATTGGAGCTCCTACTTGTTATCGTATCAAGTCTTGCCTTTTGGACGACAAGGATCCAAATTCCCAACATATAAATTATACCTTTTAACGTACTCATATAGATAAGTTTAGTCTGTTACCCTATATAGGGTAGGGTGGAAAAGAATGAGAGAAAAGAGAGAAGCTTGAAATTTGATCCAAAGGAAAGATGATGTTTGGTTGAGAAGAGATGAATACACAGGTACTTTTCCACAACCCTAGTAAGATCACCAATTCCTATACGTTGTCACTCCAAAGGTCTTCAAGTCAATCTCCTTTCCGTGGTTTCGGTCTCGGAGGGTTGGGGTGCCTAATGACATTCCAACATCAAGTTAGTCTTTTATCTCACTCTGTTCTCTTTTTTTAAGATTCAGAAGAAGTGCTTTACCTGTGGGGTTACACTACTCAATGGTGGGCTTCTAGTTGTGAGCCTTGTGGAAGTCTAGATCTTTCATTGCCTCCTACTGTGGTGGTTTGACAGCATAGTTCTCGGATAGATACTGTATGCATAGTGTGGAAATGAGTAGAGTAGAAAATGATGAAAATTAATTCTTAGAGAAATAAGAAAAGTAAATAACCAACAGTTAGAAGAGAATCGAAAAAGAAAAGAACGAACTAAATTAGTAAGTTGGAGAGTTAGAGATAGGTAACCAAGATCAAATGATAGAATAATTTAATTAAAATATTTCAAATACCGATTGAAAAAGAATGAATAGCGACGATAATAATCAAATTTTATTTATTTGATAAATAGTGATGTATGTGACCACTTAATTCACTCAGTAATCAAAATCAAAGGCTCTCTTTCCTTATCCTCAGGTATCTCTCCTTCCTTGATTTTTTCCTGTTGTATATATATTTTTTTTATATTATCAAAAGAAAATTATTTATATTATCAAGAATTGCAGTTTTCTCAAAATGCTGAAAAGAATGTCTAAAGCTGTGGCAATCTTTAGCCTCGGCATCTACATCGGGAGAAATTACGACGTCGAGCCTCACAATACGAAGATGATCAACAACGAATTAGTGAAAATGGGGAACGAAGATGATCAACAACGAATTAGTGAAAATGGGGAACGAGCTGGTGATGACGGCACTAAGAGGAGTAAAGACTCAAGTTGAAGAAATTCTGACTGAGCGTATTAAAGAAAAGGACGAAGAATACAAGAAGAAACCGAAGAAGAAAGACAAGAAAAACTGATAAAGACATAAAGAAACAGAAGAACCTGATAAAGACATGGGTTAGATTTTTAGAAATTGATATTTTTGTTTTTTTTTTTCAATCCGACTTTATGTTGTTTTCTAATTGTTGAAAATACGAATCTTTCTGTATCATTTCACTATAATGAATTTTTGGTTAATGTTGTTACATAGTTAAATGAAAAGTAAATAATCTTATTCCAAGGAAAGGTTCTAAAAGATCACTTACATTGAAATAAATGCCTCGCCTTTTGGCCCAAAATTTCAAGCAACGAAGTGTTGTACGAAAGTGCTACAAGACATACACGTAAATATATTAAAAGCATTCGGGACACAATAGATAATATTAGATGGAAGACGTAACGTATCACAGTAAGACAAACAACAGTCTAAAAAACCACCTCATCAACATTAGGAACAAGCAACTCTACAGCCATTCAAACTTCGCACAGTAGGCTCGTCAACATTGTGTAGAAGAGAGACATCAGATATATCCAACTCCTGTTGATTTATTAAAAAAAAAAAAAACAAAATTCCAAAATATGACAAAAACCAAATGATAAAGTACTGGATCTGGAAATAAAAACATTTGCTTCAGTTTGAGAAATTAGTACAAAATAAAATTATTTGTCTTACTTCAGGTACAATCAAACGAGAAATACTGGCATAGAGGAGGTCAATTGATATTCCATCAAACTTGAATTTCATAAGTGGAATATGTACATCTGGAATTGGTTGCAGTTCAGAGACCTCCTCCATGTTAGCTAGGATATCATGCAATGTGTAGAAAAAAAATCCTCCTGATAATGAAAACATGAAAAATCAGATGCAAAAGAATATGATTTTGATGGACCACAAAACAAAAATATTTGCATTCCAATCTACCTCCCGATTCACATAGGAAGGTCCAATGCATATTGTATCTAAGTCAGCCCCAGGACCATGAACCTGCATAATTAAACTCGATGAAAATGGGCTCAACTAATCCACAAATAAAAAACAGGTGCAGCAAATTGCATTCAAACATTGTCCAATAGCAAAAACCAATACAATCTATCAAACTGTAAAATTATAACATTCCTAACGGGCAAACAGATCTAAAACATGTTTGTCTGATTCTACAACAATAACCAAGTCAAGAAGGTGTGCATGTCAAGCAAGGAGGTAAGATACTCACACCAAGCCGATAAGAACCAAAAGTCAAAATGATAGCATTTGCATCTTCCACCATTTGATCAGTGTATCCCTTTAGGCAAGGAAGTTGTTTTTCCCAAAAACTCCATATTCCAGATAAAAACACATTTTTCTCATTAGCAGGTGTTAAGTTTCCTAGCCACAGGAGTGAGCAGAACTTTCAGCCAGTGTCTGTTCATGATTCAAAAATCCGCACTGAATTTCGAATCTCCTGACGACAAACAGAACATTTAGGTGCCACTTCATGTTCAACTGATATGGCACACCCTTGGCAACACACAAGGTGGCCACATGGGATGAAGACAGAACGCCTTCTCCTCATCAGACATATAACACATAATTGTCCATCTGGAACATTTTCAATCTCATCATCCACCTGAGGTTCAACATCACTCACTGCTTGCCTTTGTTGCTGGAGCTGCCTCTGTAGCTTCCACGGTTTCCACTTATTCCAGTTCCTGAAAATCAGCAGGTGTAATTGCCTTCAATACAGCTGTGTCTCTAATCACCCAAAGTTACAAATAATATTACTGCAAATCATTTCCACTATTCTGATTATTACGGTTATCAAAGTATGCCAACCATATTAAACAACCAGTCAGTCTATAACACAATCATGAAGGCAGTTTATCAAACCAGGAAAATCCATTTGTTTCAGAAAATTCTAAAGCCAGCCACAATTAACAAAGTGCAGAATATCAAAGAAGTAACATAATAAATGGACAGATAAGTCAAACCACATACCTCGCAACTGCATAGCCAAGGATCCCAACTGACATTGAACCGAGAGCAATGCCACCCCACAACAGAATTTTTGTTTTGATGGAAAGATCCGCCACCATCTGATCTTTGCTCAAGTCAGATCTACAAAAGAGATAACAACCATAAGCAGCACTTCCACAGGCTGAATCATTTACTAATATTTACCGAGATATATGCACTCAAATAATCAACTTGACTGGGAAAATAAGAAATTCAATATCACTCATTACTGCGCCACCAAAACAAAATCTTAGGTTTATCATTTATCATAAATAATTTATACTTCACAAATGGCACCTGCATCTCTACTTGTTGGCACGAAAATTCAAACAAGTTCGATCAAAACCACATATTCATGGACCCCACAAGCTTTGATGAAAGCTCCTCATGCTGGCTTGGGTTGAGATGCTTAAAACACAAATTTTCTAATTGTTCTTTCCAGTTAGAGATTCCTAAGCGATTGGCCAATGGTGCAAAAATCTCCAAAGTCTCCTTTGCAAACCTCTGCCGCTTGGTCACTGGCAATGCATCTAGTGTCATCATATTATGCAACCGATCTGCCAGTTTAATGAGGACAGCTCTTGCATCTGCCATGGCAAGGAACATAGTATGCAAGCGATCCGCATCAACTGACTTGCAAGCGGTGTTATTTTCTCGAGCCAGCTTGCTTAAGTGGCTCAATTTAGATACCTTCAAAGGAAAAGCATTAAAAGACATTAGATATAAGGCATCAAATGGGTATTATAGCAATAGATTCCTACAAATTGAGAATAAAATTTTAGCGACCAAAACACAACTATGAGTGCTATTAAGTTATTAGACTCCCATTTACAAGACACCAACCTACAGAACAACAAAACTATCATTCAAGGCCTGTATACTAAACACACAACTATATTTTCTCCAAGATCATCAACGTTCGTTAAACTGTGAAAAAGTCCTAGATCTTATTAATAACTTCAATTACGGGTTGATTCAAATGATCTTGCAGATCACAAGCATCAGTTTCCAAAATCCAGAACCACATGCATTCATCAATCAACAAGAGACAAGTTCCTCACCCCTTCAACTAAATCAGCAACTCCAGCGCCAAACGTTCCAAATATATAATCATAAGTCAGAAAAGCATCATCCAGCGTGTCATGCAAGAGCCCCGCAGCCACAACAGTGGAATTGGCACCAATCAAAGCCAGCAACACAGCAGTCTCCAAACAATGCTGCAAGTAAGGATCCCCACTAGCCCGCACCTAAAAAAACACAAACAAGTAAATCAATTTACTAAAAGTCCAAAACCACGTATCACACCTTCCAACTCCAAAACACAAAAATAAAGTTCCATTCCATAATTCCGTGTACCTGCCCTCTGTGTGCCTTCTCAGCTTCACAAAAGACCTTGATGACAAACTCCTCACAGAAGATCTTGTGTCTCAACTGCGCCCCCAGCAGCAACTTCTTAGCATAGGGCTCAAAATGAAACCCACCCTCCACGAAATTATCCTCTAAATTGAAGGTCAACTCATCCACAAGCGCCGCAGAAGAATCACCCACATTTAAGTCATAATCCAAACAAGACCCCAACGCATTCCTCACAAACCCACGAAACAACCCACTGGTCCCACCCCTGGCACTTCTCACAGAGGTAGAACTAAAGGAACTTCTGCTGCTGCTACTACACGAAACAGGACCATGAAAAACCGACACAGGACTCTGATCCCTCTTCCATGAAGACCCACCAAACTTGCTCGGCGAATACGAGAAGGAACCGCCCAATTCCTTCAAATCGTCATCCTCGCCGGTAAAGTTCGACGACAACGCCGCGTGTTTCACCGCCGGCGCCGGAGATGAGAACAGGCAGGAGAGGCCGCCCATCACCGGCTTCTACGACGTCGACGGAGGCGCCGTCGAAGCCGCCGGTGACGAAGATCGCGACCCCAATTCGAAGTCGTAGGAAGCGTGAGCGTTGATCTGGCAAGGGTGCGGCGTGGAAAACACACGCTGCTTGGCGGTTTAAAAAATTTAAAATTCTTCATGCACCTCCAAGTTTTCTTGAGGTACCTGCAAAAAAGTTTAAAATTCCAAAACTACCCTTTGTGTAGTGACTCATTTAGCCTTAAGGTTTTTTAAGTAACAAAATAGTGAAATGGAGATTGCGGGGTTATGCATAAACATGAAGGGTGAAGGTGACGATGAGGTGCAATACGTGATTGGTGGCGCAACCTGGTATAAGGTAAGTTGGGATGGGATTGGGTTGAATTATGGAGCATGTTATTTCACAATGTATTTTTTAAGGGTGTATACATATTTCATAGCAAATGAGTTACGGAATATGACGTTTTGCAACTCAACTTATTTTGCAGAAAATATGAGTTGTGGAATGAAATATTTTATAACTGTATTGCGGATCCGCAGTACAGTTTGAACGTTCCGTTCTATAACTCATATTTTTTGTGAAATAAGTTGCGGAATAGAACATTGCGCAACTCATTTCATACGTCTACCTCCAAATCGCAAACCCCTAAAAAATCTCTCTAAATACTCTATAAATCTAAAAATACATCATACATATTTTAAATAATCTTCAAATAAGTTGTTTTTGGAGGCTTACGAAATAAAAATTATCACAAAAATGAGACCACGAAACGAGACCTGAGCTTGAAAGTGGAGCTGCATAGCAAAAATAGAGGCAGCGTCGTGAAAGAAGATATATATGGGTTTTAAGGTTCAAGAACATTTTGTTTTTCACAGTAAAAATTTAAGAATAATATCGTGCCCTAAAAAAATGCTTCAAGGTGCAGGAAGAACTAGTCTTAGAAATGGTATTTTGCCCAATGAATTGAAGTATAAATTTTTGACCTCGAGTGCAAGTAATAACAGGCCCAGAGGTCATATACATGTACTAGACTCAAAAAACTATTCAAGCGAAATTTCTTTTCGCACCCGATGCTTTTTCTTCTTCACAGCCAAGAATATTAAAATTCCAACTTTATCTTCCTATCTAAAGTTCTTTCTTAATTGTGAAATTTAGAAACATTCTAAATTGTTCCATCTAAAACTTTAAAATGTATTATCCAATTCAAACCACTAATTTAAAAGTCAATTTAAATTTTCAGATTGTGTAATCTGAAAGTAAATATTATATTTTAAATTACAATATTTAAAAGCTTCTTTTTTATGAAAAAAATTACTTCTAAATTATCCAACTTGCAATAAAATTCAAAATTCACAAGTGGTTTATGAGTTACACAATTCAAAATTTATGATTGCACAAATTTATAAGTGACTTTTTTTATAAAAGATTTGGAAGACACTTCTTAATTATACACTTCAAAAGTTATTCTTTTACCTAAAAAATTTTCTAAATTATGCTATCCAAACGTGCTTTCAAATTATAAAATATAAAACACGTTGTTAAAGTAAAATTCATACGTTCTTCCATGAATCCACCACACAACCATGGACAAGGGGGTGGGTGGCAGCGACAAGGGATAGCAGCATGGGAGTAGGGCATTTTGGTCTTTTGAATACCTCCATGGAGGTGCAGGACAAAATCACAGGGTGCTGTTGGGTCTTCAGGGGCCCATTTTCAAGCTTTTCAAAGTGAGTCCCAATAGAAAATGCTTTTTTTCCTTCATTTTTTAGATGATACCTAGCGCAAAGAAGTTAAATTATAAGAAACTTTCCATAGAAAGAACCATATCATAAAGTAATTAAGAAGAATCTAGTTTTTCATTCAATAAGCTGTTTGTACGAACCCTTATTTTTCTATTGCAAGTAAATACTTTTTCTTGGATTATGACATTATCCAAAAAATTTGTTGAAAAAAACAGTGATGTTGAAGGTCTCTTTCATGGATCAAAATGTGAAGAAAGGTAGAAATAATATTTATTTTTAGAACTATATAATATACATGTTTACTTATGTTGACAAATGGAAATAAATAAACATTACATCTTCACACTTTTGATTGGGTAGGAAGGGAAGGACAGTAGTTTTGTTAGTGAGTTTGTTAACCTAAAGTCTTCATTCTCTTCTGGTTACCACCTTCAACAACCATATCAACCCAATTCCATTTAAACAACATCTTTCCATTTGAATAATAATAAAAAAAAACTTACACTTCTATTACAAGATCATAAATGATAAATAAAATTTTGATCTTAAAGAACATGTACTTCAATCCCTTGAAAAACTCTATCAGATATTTTCTTTAAAGAAACTTCTATAACGCATCCTTTCAGTTTTAAGGTCAAAGCCCCTTTCTTAAAATTTGCAAATTAGTTGGTTAAATGCATCATCAAGTACCAAAGTCACTTCCTATATTGATTTGGTATGTTTTGTCCTTTGTGTTATATGTTAATGTTTATTTAACTGAAAATTGAAAAGAGACATGCTTGGAAGTGCTCTTCACGTCCTTTCAGAGCGCTTCATTATGACAAATGTTAAGACCATTTTTGAACAACCCTATTTTATTCTTCTTGCTTTACCAATTAATAAACATTTTCACTATAATCAATTCACCAAAAAAAGAAAGAATAATTTTATATATGTTTGTACGGAAAATCTTTTGATGAGATGCTCTTGACTCTCCTTTGCAACAAAGATAGTTACACCCACCAACTTTCTCTCCCCAAAACCTGGCCCACCAACTTTGCATTTTAATACAAAACACATAACCAAACTCCACCCTTTAGTTAATTCAATTTCCCCGATACCATATCCATTTGTCAAAATAAGCGATCATGCTATTACACCAAACATGAACTATTTTAAGTAAAAACACATTCATTAGCTTTTTTTTCTTTCTTATTTCAAACATCTTATAAATATACCAATCAATTTGTTATTACACAATCGGTTAATCCAATGAAAAGTTTAAATATTGACTCAATTTACTAAAGACCCCATCTGTAAATGAATGAGTTGACTTTATAATACACACTTCAAATATATTGAGATAATATAATTAGAGACGTTAGTACATCCAAAATATTATCTGTTTGGAGATATAAAATTATATTACAGTTATATTTTTAAAAGACTTTTCAGAAAATTAAATAAATTGATATTCTCCTTAACTTCTAAACCAAAGGAGACTATTAGAGATATTGACTGTTATGTGATTATTAAATGTACCAGATTAGTGATGGTAACACTTACAAAAGAAACCTCGTATTAGGATGGTGAAAAAAAAATTATGAATTCAGATATGATTATTATAAATAAATAAAAAAGTATTTTTTAATATCTAAGATTTGAATTTAAGATTTTGGGATTAATTTTCGAACGATGGTGGCAGTGTCGTCACATAATTTAGGGAAGCATAGAAAATAAAGCAAAGTTTGTTGATTAAACATTAATGAAAAGAAAAGAAAAATATTGAATTACGGTTTTGACTCTTTTAAAGCACAGGCCACGTTTGAGACGTGTGCAACGCTACAGCGTATAAAAATGCGCATGGTAAGCTGAAGTACAACTGCACAACCCACCCAAAAGCGTCGACGGCACAGAATAAAACGGTTATAACGGAAAAACAAGTAGCCGGCGGAGAAACGTATACCGTTTTCCGGCAACGAAATGGTGAGATCCTCCGACGGTTACGGTTTGGGGGTGGACGAGTCGTATCGCTCACTGCCCTGGCTGTACTTGACGTTCCTGTCGATCTGGTTCGTCTCTGCTTGCTCTTGGACCATTTACACCTACAAAACGCGCCATATTCAGGTTTCACGTTACGCGATGTTTCGTTATCGTTGCTCGAATTTGAGTGAAGTGAATTTCTGCGAACATAATTATTGTTGTCTGCGTGAAGTTGATGAGGAATTTTTGTTTTATGAATATGTGAATTTAATTAAAAGCTCTGTGATAGTTAATTGTTGTCGTAGAATTGTTGACTTGAGTTTTGAATAAGTGTTTTGGAGGTGTTGATTTTTTTGGTTGCGTAACTGGTTTGTTTTGTGATGTTGTTTTTGTTAGAGCAGTGGAATAATTTGCAGTGGACACTTGCTTCGGTTCCGTTGATTAAAGCATTGCAGCTCATGCTGGCGTTCCTCTTCTGGTAGGTTTTGTACTTTTTTTTAGTCTTTTTTTTTTTTTTTTTTTTTTTTTTTTTTTTTTTTTTTTTTTTTTTTTTTTTTTTCTTTTTGCTTGTTTAATGTTGCACTTGGTCTTGATTTTAAATCAAGTGTAGTTTGTATGGAAAGAGTAGGTAACTCTTAGCCTCTGTTATAGCTCACGAGTAAGGAGGCAAACTAAGTGTATGATTGGAGGAAAGATGGGATACCCAATTTTCAATTCTATAAGTAAACATTCCATATATATATATATATATATATATATATATATATATATATATATATATATTTGAGAATCAAAATTCATCAACATTTTAATGGAACTTTCAATTTTTTGAAACCAAAAGATTAACCACTCCATCCTGAATCAACATTCAAAACCTTAATACCTTAGATTCTATAGGTCTTTGCTCATAGATATTCATCACTCTACTTTTTCACCCACCTCTTTGATTTACACTTGGGTTCTTAATGATTTAATTCCAACATATCGGATTATATGGAAGAGTATTGTGATTTTCAGAATACTTAGTCATACAAGATCGATCGCAAAGTGATGCGGCCTTATTTGTTCTTAAGCATGACTATATATTGAAAGAGGAAAATAATTGTTCTAAATTTAGATTCATTAGAAACGAATCGTGCAAGCCTTCTCATGCACAATAAAAACTCTGTATTGCAGTTGAAATTTTTTTAATGCGTATACCTATTATTTCGCGTAAAAGCGCCGCTGTACAAAGTTATGACCGACAAGTAGGGAACAAAGCTCCCTAATTTTGAAATTTATTTGTGGAGTTGTCGTTTATGATGGAGAATCTTTTGTGATGAAGAATTAATTACATACATCATAAAGCCGTTCAATTTCAAACGGGTAGTTTGAGAGGTTATCTGTCAAGTAATCTCGAGTATATAAACGTTACATAGCGTGTTTGGGAGATAGTTTCTTTCTGCCACAACATAGAAGCTACCACATGTAATTTCGATGTTATTAACCATTTTGACATGTTTTTTTGCCTTTCTAACATGTATCCAAACACACTGACATTCTACAAACATTTTTAATGTGAGACTGGACAAAGCATGGCAGGCTTTGAAGTTTGTTTGACAACACGTGATAGAAGTATGATGTTGTAAGGTTGTTGTAAGCAATGTTTACTTCATTGGGTCTCATGACACTATTCTTGCAGGTATTCTTGCTTCAATTTTCAGGCCTGCTCTTTGTGGATGTCATTTGGGGTGTATGTAACGGGGGTGTTATTTCATACAGCTGCTTTTGTCTGCTTTTTGCTCATTTCTCATGGTTACTGCATCATGTGTGAGCGTCTTTCTTTAAATGAACGCCGTTCAACTGCCGCACTTGCATGTGTCTTTTACTTGACTCTGATTGGGTACAAGGCTTGTGTGCCATACTTCTCTGTACGTTTCTTATCTGGTCTAATATAATGCAGTTTAATTGGTAAAACTGTTATATTTGTGATTTATAAGAAGCATGCATGATTCTTTGATGCTAATTCATAATTTGACCAAATGTGCAGGCTCTTTTGCTATTAAATTATTTTGTTACATTCTATATAATATTCCACCATATATCCCAAAACCTACTAGTGTTGCGAGAACAATTGAGCCTTATAGAGGACGAAGATATTCAACCAATGTATGATGCCGTATATAAGAAGTACACAATGTTCAAGTAAGTGCCACGCATCTGAGAAGTGTACATGTGGAATTTCTTCCCATTTGCATAGATATATCTAACCCATGCAAAAAAGAATTCATACTTAATAGTTGACATATTTTCCATCGTGCAGGAAATTTCAGGGTGCAATGCAGATAGTAGCAACAGCAGAAACTGTGGTATTATACTTGCGTTTCTCTTTATAAACT
>Ga0209489_109710_pt1 | contig 11665 bp, 6 predicted proteins | sample SiratrowhiteBW_FD_187527 | JGI IMG/M metagenome (GOLD analysis project Ga0209489, IMG submission 187527) | Root nodule microbial communities of legume samples collected from California, USA - Siratro white BW (SPAdes) (version 2) | ecosystem: Host-associated > Plants > Roots > Nodule | place: USA... | reverse complement strand
TATATATATATAATTTTATAATTTCTTTTAGATTTATTATATCAGTCAAACCATTCACAGCTTTCCTTTTATTTTTCGCTCTTTCAATTTTCTCAAATTATCTTCCTAATCCAAATATATCTCTTTCTAATAACTTTCTTTAATTTTTAATAATTTAAATCCAAAATCTAATAGATTGTTAGTGTTACTTTTCAATTAAAATTTAAATTTAATGCAAACTTTTTTTTCCGTGTATTATTATGGTACAACTCTATTCTAATTGGATAAAAGCACAAATATCATTCATAAAATTGTATCTAAGTTTTGGTAACAACAGATACAGAAAATTACCACCTCAAAAACCAGATAGAGAAAATTTTCTCAGGCCAGAACAGCAATGACTGCAAGAATCTGCCATGCACTGCCATTTCTTATTGCTACATAGCCATCACAAACACACATAAGCACATAAATATGAAAGCACCACCATCACTCTAGCATGCTCCAAGTTTCTTGCCATCTACAAGTCGCTTCCAGTACAAAATAATCTCTCTTTGAGTCTCTGTTGCATTCTTCTTTACCTTCTCACCAGTCTCACTGGTGATGGCTGTGACATGCGCAGTTTTGGTAGCGAAGGTGCTTGGAAGTGTCTCCAAGAGCTTCATAACTTTTTCTATGTCAGAAACAAGTCTCTGGGCCAAGCCATGGCTGAAATCCTCCCTGACCACCACCCTCAGGACTGCAATGTGTTGTGCATCTGGTGGCATTGTATAGGCTGGAACTATCCAGCCAAATTTCCTCAGCTGGTCTGATATCTCAAACACTGTGTGTTGGCTACTGTCTTTCAAAGTGAAGGCCAAAAGTGGCACCCCTATATCCTTGGAGATGATGTCAAACAGCCCAGTTCTCTCAATTCCCTCTTTCAGAACTCTTGTATTCTCCAAGCAATTTTCCATGATGTTTTTGTAACCCTTTTGTTCACAAAGTGATAACCAAAAGTAATGAGAGAAAACAGATAATCCAAGAAGTTGCACTGAAGTACCAATTTAACATGAAGTGTATGATCATCATTTGTACAGTTCACTTAATGAAGTAAATATAGGACATTGTTAACATCATGTATCATGCAGATGTTATTTCAAAAATTTTGTTTAGCAGTTTAATTGTGGAAACTTCTTGATGATTTTTGAAACTAGTCAATTTTCATTAGGACATGAGAAAATGGAGAAACAACCAAGAAAATTGATACATCCCTGGGTTGATATAAGAACATTGATGTTGATGGATGTAACTCTGGTGAAAGTCATTCTTGTCATGAAGTTCATGTTAATGATTTGTTAACAAGTTAATTGAGTTATTCTCCAAACAACTTGACCAGGAAATAAGTATACACAACTCTATCAGAAAAAGAGTCAAATCCCATATGTCATACATCTATAACTGAAATATTTAATTCCATTATTAAGTGAATTTCTTGAAAAAAAGATGGGAAATTAACTCTTGCTATCTGGGAACTTAAAATAAAGATGCTAGACCAAGATCATAACATGTTCACCTCAAAGCCAAGACGAATAAGTTGGTAATATTGTGCAATAATTTGACTGGATCCTGTCAAAAGAAATACAAAGAAATGGGTCTGACGAAAGAAAAAGAAAATTATGCTAAAATATTCAGATGATTGGAATAAAATCCAAATACCATTAATTGAATTCCCAATTTTTATTGTTACAGGCATCTAATAATCAAAGTACTTAAGAATTGGATCAATGTACACCATCTGCATTAGCACTTAAGCAAATTCAAAATTATCACTTGCAACTCCATCAACAGTCCTCTATACAGCATAGTTTTTTTCAGACAGTAAGGCATTATATTGAATCAGACATTACATAACCTAAGTAGAATGAGATAGTTGTTGTTCACTTAAAGGAGGGTTTTGATGGATTGTATGTGTGAAGATTGACTCTAAATCATATACACATGACCGTTTGCTAAAGAGCATAGATAGACGATCTGGTTAGACTAGCAGAAGAAGACCATCTACTAAGGACAGTTTAGTAGTGTTAAGATAAGTTAGACTATTTAGTACGTGTTTGTTGTAATTGTCTTATCGAGTTTTGTTTTGAATGGTTTTTTGTAACTCCTTAGTATAGGGTCTATATAGAGAGATAGTGTTAAGATAAGTTAGACTCTTTAGTACCGGTTTGTTGTAATTGTCTTATGAGTTTTGTTTTGAATGGTCTTTTGTTAGTCCTTAATATATGGTCTATATACAGAGGCATTGTGGGCTTAGACCAAATGCATTGTATTATGAGTAGAGTGTGTGTATAGACCGTCTGGTATTAATAAAATTGTTTTCTTCAGTCTTGTTCTTATGTTTCTTGCTTTGATATTGTTGATGAACCCAACAGTATGTAAACAGAGGCAAAAGAGAAATAGATTCTTGAAAATTACTTTTAAATGCATTTTGAGCTGAATACTTCTGCAGTGAGACATAGTTGAACATAGCCTAAACAGAATATAGATATAAAACTACTAATTGCACAAAAAATCAAAATACATGTATCAACTCATATGTATTACCTTTCGAGAAATTCAATGTGAAAGTAGGCTGATCAGATCCAAGATAATTGATGTGAAAAACAAGTTCATCTGGCAAGTCATCCTTACTCCTCCACACAACCCAACCAACACCAGGGTAGACAAGACCATACTTGTGACCACTAACATTGATGCTTTTCACCAATGGCAAACGAAAATCCCACTCTAGATCAGGATACAGAAATGGGGCAATAAAACCTCCACTAGCAGCATCTACATGAATTGGGGTATCCCAACCTGTTTCCTTGTTCTTTTCAGTGAGAAGTTCATTGAGAAGTTTCACATCCTCAAACTCTCCAGTCATAGTTGACCCCAAAATGGCTGCAACACAGATGGTGTTCTCATCCACCATTTCAACTGCCTTCACAGGGTCCATCACATAGTATCCCTCACTCAGTTTCACTTCCTTCAGCTCTACCTCAAAGTATCTTGCAAATTTTTCCCAACAAACCTGTGAAGAACATTTCAAACAACATCATTTCAAACAACATCAAACAATGTGGTCTAAAGCCCTTTGATGATTCTACTTAATTTTTAAACATCATAGAGGATTACCTATTTACATGTAGCTATTTCACTTTCACATGATATGATCATGATGTTAACACAATTTAAAAGTTGGTTGAAAGTTCATAGCATCAAGCACAATTTGAGACCCACCTGCACATTAGCCCCAGTGACTATGTTAGGCTTGTCATATGGTTTGCCTTCTGCTTTTCTCTTGGTCTGCCATTTCCTTTTAAAAGCCAAACCTGCTAACATTATTGCCTCTGATGACCCCACAGTTCCCACACCTACTGCAGTTTCATCTTCATTTATAGGAGCGTGGAATAGATTTGCTATTATATTAACACACCGGTTCTGCAGAATTTAACTATCAAACTTCATCTAACAATAATCATAAAATGATACATCTACAACAATATCAGTATCTTCAAATTTACTAGTGAATGTCAGATACAGAACATAGGCATGCAAGGATTTTTTTTCTCTTTTGGGAAAAGTAATGTACTTATAATCTTCATCTGACCACGAAGCTCATAAGATCTAACTAGTCACCATCAGATACACAAACTTTTCACAAGAAAGGGTTATAAAAATCAGTAGTATCTTATGTGGGGTACTTCTTTGTTTCTTAATATCCCTACACTTTCTTTGAAGATCCTAAAAACCTCAATATAACCTTGATTTTAAAGGGCTGACCTATAACATGGACCTAAATGTTATAGCCATATAATGAAGAGACCAAACTACTCAGAGAAGGCAGACACAAACCTGGAGCTCAGTGGTGACAGGGTACTCATCCATATCAACATAGTTCTTGTTAAGTGAAGCCATTATGAGCTTGTCACACTCAGGCTCCATCCAAGTGGTCACAAAAGAGGCCAAGTTGAGCCTTGGTGTGCCATCCAGCATCAACTCATCGTTTATTATCTGATAAGCAGCATCCTTTGGTATTGATTTCTCTGGTATCTTGAACCTGTTGAATCCATTTCCACCCCGAACGCATCAAAGCAAAGAAATCTCATTTCAATAGAAACCAAACCAAAACTTCCTATTTCCTTGTTCTCTATGTTTTCTTCCAACAAAACTAACTGTGAAGTTCTAAGAAAAAGGAAGGAATATATACCTGGGAATAGGTTCACGCACGTATCTGGAAGCAAAAGTAGAAGCTATGCTCTGTGCTTGTTCATCTGGGTGTGTAGCAGTGGATGTGATCACCATTTTGGATGCTTTCTTCCGAGCAAATGATCCAAAAGTGTGAAATCAGAACTACGAAGAGAGAGGATCACCACTTTTAGTAGAATAGTGGAGTTTTATCTTCTGTTTTAGTAACATTTAAGAAGGAAGAAGAAGCACTTTGACAGTTCCATTTGAGTAAAATCTAGAAGGATAAACTCCCTTCAATCATTATCATGTTAGCTATGTGTCTCCCACTTTTCGACCATATTTGTACATTGATGTAGCTTTCACTTCTTTTTTTTTTTCACTCCCTTCATTGCATTTTCTACTTCTTTTCATGTGCCAATGTCACAACAAACCATATATAGAGAAAAGATTTATGACATTTTTTACTTTTTACCTCATTGTATTAGCTATTACATTTTTCTTTATCTTTGAATGCTACTAAAAAGATTGAGTGTAAAATATAATTGTGAAAAGTTTCAATGCAGGTAAATGCATATCCATGACTATAACTTGCTGGTAGGTAACAAAAATGATTATAATGATATCACACAATACTATGCATGACGTATTCGGGTTCAGAAATTGCGCCTCGTAGTTGAGGAAAGGACCCAAATGGTGACAGGTGAACACCAGATGTCACTTTTATGCATGATTTTGACCTCTAGTTCAAGTGTGAATCGTGGTTCCAAAAAATATATATAATTTTTTGTTAGGTTGAGTAGATTTCTTTTCTACAGAAACAATAATTAATAATTGATTTTGTTCATACTGTAAGGGCAGATTGTGTGGAACTAGTAGTGTTAGTACATGTAATCTTCAATCAATGATGTTGAGTTTGTTTCTAAAGTGTTCAAGCAGAAGCAGAAGGATTAAAAATAAAAACATTGAAAATAAATTTAAAAATACAAAAAAGGAGAGAAATTTTAGATGATAAACTTTCTCTTATAGATGAGTATATTTGAAAAAAAAAGGTCAATAATCAATTATATACATAAATAATAATAATAATAATAACAATAATAAAATATTTAGAACATAATTAATTAATTATATAAAAAATATTATCTTAATTATGAGTATAAATTATAAGTATTGATATTTTTTCAACAATTACGCTATTAAGTTATTATTATTACTATTATATTTTATATAATAATAAAGTAAAAATATTAAAATAATAAATAAAATATAATAACTAGTTAATATTTTATTTTGATGTTTTATTAATATAATTTTATATTATAAAAGTAAATAAGTTAAAATAAAAAGTAGAATAATTAATTTAATGTTTCATCAATAGTTATGTTTTATATCGTAATAAATCATAAAATTATTTAATTTTAATTTTAATTTTTTCAAGTTAATTTATTTTAATATATTCTCATTTTGAAATATAATTTTTTTATTTATTAAAATATTATAATATTTAGGTCTAATTTTAAAAAAATTATAATATATTAATCTATAAAAAAATTGTTGTATCAATCAAATTAATTGCATTTTTATTTTTAACTCTCTTTTCTTTAATTTAAATAATGCAACTTTTTTTCCATTTTATTCTTTTCTTCATTTCTTCTTTCTTTCTAATCCAATCCAGTGAAAATCCATAATGCTGAGATAGAAAGTCTCTTTCACGTGCACATTTTGCCAACACTTTAATCAAATCTGCATCACATTAACCAACTCATCATCATCATCATCGTTGTCATCGTCGTCATCATGTAGCTTTTAATGATTTTTAGCCATTCCTGTCCCACTTTGTCTTTTTTTTAAACAAATCACATCCAAATTATGATTTCAATTTGCATTGGATAATCTCGTCCTAACTTGTTTGATCACACGACCTAAGAAAAGTGATTTTAATATAAAATATTTTAGTGATTATTTTTAAAATTATTAATTTTTAATATAAATACAAAATAGTAATTAACTATTTAAAAATAATAATGCTTGTCTCACTAAACTAATTTGTATAAATGTTGAAAATTTAACCTTCAATCCAGTTAAAAAATTAAAAATTAAATAAAAGATCTAAGTTACGATCTAAGTTATGCCCCCGATGGCATAAGCATGTCACTTGATCTCACACCAGACATTGGAGGCACAGGAACAGTAACAGAGTGACAGACAGAAAGAGGCGAACGAGGTTGCTATGTTCCACGTCCTCTCCCAATGTCTGTCCTCGCCCACGGCCACCCTGTCGCAGGCGCGCCAAGCCCACGCCTTGATCCTCAAACTCAACCTTTTCTCCGATACCCACCTCACCACCACCCTTCTATCTCTCTACGCCAACACTTTTTCTCTTTCCACCCCCCAACTCTCCCTCACCCTCTCCTCCCACCTCCCCCACCCCACCCTCTTCTCCTTCTCCTCCCTCATCCAAGCCTTCGCCCGCTCTTCCCACTTCCCCCACGTCCTCACCACATTCTCCCACCTCGCTCCCCGCGGCCTCGCTTCGGATGCCTTCCTCCTGCCCACCACCATCAAGTCCTGCGCCATCCTCCGCGCCCTAAACCAGGGCCAACAGGTCCACGCCTTCGCCGCCGCATCTGGGTTTCTCTCCGATTCCATCGTGGCCTCCTCGTTGATCCAAATGTACCTCAAATGTGATCGCATTGAGGATGCGAGGAAACTGTTCGACAGAATGCCTGAGAGAGATGTGGTTGTCTGGAGTGCCATTATTGCTGGCTACTCGCGCCTTGGACTTCCGGATGAGGTCAGAGGGCTTTTTGGGGAGATGAGGAGTTGTGGGGTGGAGCCCAATTTGGTGACGTGGAATGGCATGCTTGCTGGGTTTGGGAATAATGGGTTGTATGATGAGGCGGTGGGGATGTTTCGGGGAATGTTGTTGGAAGGGTTTTGGCCTGACGGGAGTACTGTTTCGTGTGTGCTTCCTTCTGTGGGGTGCTTGGAGGATGTGGTGATGGGGGCTCAGGTTCATGGTTATGCGATCAAGCAGGGGTTGATGTGTGACAAGTATGTGGTCAGTGCCATGCTTGATATGTATGGGAAATGTGGCTGTGTGAAGGAGATGAGTAGGGTGTTTGATGAAGTGGAGGAAATGGAAATCGGGTCTTTGAATGCTTTTCTTACTGGCTTGTCGCGGAATGGTATGGTTGACTCCGCGTTGGAGGTGTTTAACAGGTTAAAGGACCAAAAAGTGGAGTTGAATGTTGTGACATGGACGTCAGTAATTGCTAGCTGTTCCCAGAATGGCAAGGATTTCGAGGCCTTGGAGCTTTTTAGAGATATGCAGGCTTATGGGGTGGAGCCTAATGCTGTGACAATCCCAAGCTTGATTCCTGCTTGTGGGAATATTTCAGCATTGACACACGGAAAGGAAATTCATTGCTTTTCTCTCAGAAGGCGGATTTTTGATGATGTATATGTAGGTAGTGCGCTGATAGATATGTATGCCAAATGTGGCAGAATTCAGTTGTCCCGGCGTTGTTTTGACAATATGTTGGCCCCAAATTTGGTTTCGTGGAATGCTGTTATTAGTGGCTATGCAATGCATGGGAAAGCTAAGGAAACAATGGAGATGTTTCATATGATGCAGCAGAGTGGCCAGAAGCCGGATTCGATTACATTTACGTGTGTTTTATCAGCATGTGCGCAAAACGGCTTGACTGAAGAAGGATGGCATTATTATAATAGTATGTCCAAAGAACATGGCATTGAGCCTAAAATGGAACATTATGCTTGCATGGTGACACTGCTCAGTCGTGTTGGAAAACTAGAAGAGGCTTACTCTATCATTAAGGAAATGCCATTTGAACCTGATGCTTGTGTATGGGGAGCCTTGCTAAGTTCTTGCCGAGTTCACAATAATTTGAGTTTAGCTGAGATTGCTGCAGAGAAGCTTTTTCAGTTAGAACCAGCCAACCCTGGGAACTACGTTCTTTTGTCCAATATCTATGCTTCAAAGAGCTTGTGGGATGAAGAAAATAGAATACGTGAAATGATGAAAAGTAAGGGATTGAGGAAAAATCCTGGCTATAGTTGGATTGAAGTTGGACACAAAGTGCACATGCTTCTTGCTGGTGACCAATCACATCCACAAATGAAAGATATCCTGGAGAAGTTGGATAAATTGAATATGGAGATGAAGAAGTCTGGTTACCTCCCCAAGACTAACTTTGTGCTGCAAGATGTGGAGGAACAGGATAAGGAGCAGATATTGTGCGGGCATAGTGAGAAGTTAGCTGTAGTATTAGGGCTACTCAACACAAGTCCTGGACAACCACTTCAAGTAATTAAGAACCTGAGGATATGTGATGACTGCCATGCTGTGATAAAAGAAATAAGCAGGTTGGAAGGAAGAGAAATTTATATAAGGGACACAAATCGTTTTCACCATATCAAAGATGGTGTTTGTTCTTGTGGAGATTTTTGGTAAATAGCCCATGGTTTTATCGGGACTTATATTAATGAGGGGTCAATTCTCTGCCGTGGGTCCATCCTGTAGATGAGAGAATGCATTATAATCAAGATTATTTGCAGTCAAGAATTTGATGCCATCCATGTAGTTAAGCATCTCGAGAATGAAGATATGTGTTCTTCATTCATCTTTTGGTGACTGGAAGCTGAAATAATTCTCAGTTGTTTTCAAATTGGTAAAGTTTTCTCTTCACTTCCCTCTGTTATTGTAATCAAGATATCTGGTAGCCTGATGGAGGGAGACAACATTTTGGACTCAATATGCAACTATGCGAGCAGAAAATTTGAGGAACTCTAACACTACCACTTGCCTAATTATATTTTTTTTCTATTATTTGAAGAGTCTTAGTGGTTGAGACTAAAGCTATTGACATGTTAATGCAGATGGGTCTCTTCCTTTGACATGGGCCCTCCTTTTCAAGGCATGGTTATGAGGAAGAGTTCCAAGAAAACTGTATATTGAATTGTCAAACCACCTACTTTTCCAACAACCATTTTGTGGTCAACAGATCATCTAGGATGTTTTTCTGAGAACACTGATTCCGTAGACTTTCCTTTACAAGGGTCGCTCTGTCTATGTTAGTGGTAGATAACTGATTTCACATCAATTAGTAGATTCAAACACATGTTAATTTGTGATACTTCTCTTCAGAGTCTCCACAGGCTCAATACCTTCCAGAATGTTTTTTTCTCTGGAGCAGACATGTATTTCTTCTGTTCACGTTGGGTTTTTGTCACATGGGACTAGAATATTTATCATAATAAATGTGGGTTCTTTAACTGTCAGTGACTTTATGTGGGTATGAAGGCACCCATTACTGATGTTCTCTTGAATGTTAGAGACTTGATTACTTCTGCTGCTTGACAATGTAAATTTAGGGATTCTTCAATTGGACAAGCATCCATTTGCAATTTATAGAGATATTGTTCATATTTGCTGAATCTTTTCACTTGCTTGGCTGCAGTTGATTTTGGGGCTTTGATTATTCATTATGTGCTTCATTGGTAACACTACTTTCAACTTGTATAAGATTCTGCATTCAAGAAATGTACTTGTTTTTTCTAAGAACTAAGGCGAATGAGCCTTTTAGTTTTTATTTCTGTGATCTCATTAAAAATTCAGAAGTATCTCTTCGTCCACAGAATTCAGAAATAAAACTTGTGAGTCATGAGTCATGGTATCTAAGAGTGATAAGGCCCAAATGTCTCTAAACCTACTTGTTAAATATTGCCTAATATTCTTGCCCATTTCTTCCTACACCTCCGAACATTTCTCATTTTATCTTTCTGAATACAATCTAGAGGTTAAAGATGTTTTTTTCACTGTGTAATTTGAAAAAACTTCTGAATGGTATAATTTGAAAGTTATTTTTATTTTTTTATTATATAATTCGGGATTTTTTTAAAGATAATGTAATTTAGATGTCATTCTTAATTTTTAAATTATAAAATTTAGAAGTCATTTTTTTAACGAAGACTTTCAAATTTTATAATTTAAAAGTCATTTTTTATTTTATAATTTAGAATTTATTTTTTTATAATTTGGAGATTTTTTTTTCTTGTAAAAAGAGACTTTTAAACTACACAATACAAACTTTATTTTTAACCTTCAAGTTATATAATATGTAATTCTTTAGAAGTTAAATTTGATTTATAGGTTGTGTAATCTAGAAGATAATTTTAGTTTTTAAATTATATATTAAAAAATGAATTTTTATATTTATGGATGAAGAAAAAATGTACGGAAATAGAATAAGAAAGGCCTATTATTCTGAAAATGTGAAACTAGACTGAGATGATCCCTTGCTATAACTAGTTTAAAATATTAAAAACATATGTTTAAATTGTCTTGAAATTGAAAGTTTGATTAAATTTGAAAGATTTTTTAACATGTAAAAGTTTGAACTCTTTTATATGAATTTCAAGTGATAATATATATATATTTTGAAGTTTGTTCATCGAAAATCCTAAGATCTCCAATAAAATTATAAATTATTGTCATTGTTAGGTTTCCACCATTATAGATATTTGTTGACTTTCTTCAACTTTTACACTTGTAGTTACATACAATTTTTTTGTTCAGGGCTTAAATAAATTATCCTACCAATCTTTTAGAATCCCATACATCAGCAATAATTCATTTAATGGCCATAATTTTTCTTAAGATTTGTTGGTTAGTCATTCCATCTATGTTTTCCATCAAAGGTTGACTGATACTGAATGTCTGAGAGTGTTGGTCTTTTATTTATAAAAATTCTTACTTGTAGGGAATTGAATATTTTTCCCTTTATTATTTTATTTAATTGTTCCTCTTCTTCCTGGATAGTATTACCTTTGATAATTTAAGACCGTTTAATTTTTTTATTAATTTCTTCTAAAGCACAGTTTTTTATTAATTTTTTATGAATTTCATTTGCACAAGCCGTACCATCCCCAAAACCCAGTGTCTAAGAGTCAAGATCCTTTAATAAAAGAAAAAATCAGAAAGCAGAAGAATAAACCCTAACTCCACTTACTACTATGCAGAAGAAAGAAGTACCAAAATATTTAAGTTTGAATTTGAAGGGCAAAATCAAAACGTTGAAAAATGAGGATGACATGAATTCCACTTCCCATTACTAGAAGAATTTCCATCATTACTTACCATAATCAATAATAATTGGATACGTGAAAAATAACAACTTCACATACCTACTTCATATAACTATTTCTTTCTAAATCATCAAGATAAGATCTGTTATAAAAGTGCATATCTCCAATAAAGAAAGGAAAACAAAAACAATAAAGTAGATTCTCACTAAAAAAAAATATATTAAAGCATTCATAATTTTCTTTAATTTTGAATTTGAAGTCAAGAGCATTATAAAAGCCGACATTTGGAAGAAGTATATATATATATATATATATATATATATATATATATATATATATATATATATATATATATATATATATA
>Ga0209489_109708_pt1 | contig 11669 bp, 7 predicted proteins | sample SiratrowhiteBW_FD_187527 | JGI IMG/M metagenome (GOLD analysis project Ga0209489, IMG submission 187527) | Root nodule microbial communities of legume samples collected from California, USA - Siratro white BW (SPAdes) (version 2) | ecosystem: Host-associated > Plants > Roots > Nodule | place: USA... | reverse complement strand
TGTATTTTCTATATTTGCCACTCCTTTCACACCCCAACAATACAAATGTCTTCCTTCCTTGTTGACCAGTTGCCTTATCAGATCTCAATATGACAACCACAAATCCAAGACGAAAAGCAACCTTCCTCACCCATTCAAGTAAATTATCTCTAGTAGGAAATACCTAAATTTAACAAAATTTCAAAGTCATTATCCCAATTTATCCAATAAAAGCATTTAATATAAGTAAATTCATTTACCTCATTTGTTGAAAAATGTAAACCACATTCATGTTCCTTAACCATAACATTACTTTGATGTGCTTATTCCATATATGATATTTTATCTACTTCTTCGGAAACTTTACTCAAATATTTTCCTTCCATGATAGACTGAAGAAAATATTTAAAATAATCACATTAAGAAATCAAACAAACATAAAAATTCAAGTCATTTCTGCTTTACGGTCTATAGAAATCGTAAAAGTAATAGACATTACAGTTTGTAGAAACCGTAAAACATTTGCATTTTTTTACTGCTTATGGCTTCTACAAACCGTAGACAAAAAAAATGTTCTACGGTTTGTAAAAGCTGTAAAGCATTTGCATTTTTTTTACTGCTTACGGCTTCTACAAACCGTAGACAAAAAAATGTTCTACGGTTTGTAGAAGTCGTAAGCAGTAAAAAAAATGAAAATGCTTCTACGGTTTCTACAAACCGTAATGTCTATTACTTTTACGGTTTCTATGAACCGTAAAGCGAAACATCTTACGGTTTGTACAACCTGTAGAGTTCTCTTATACACCTATGCACTTACCATTTATACAAACTGTAAGCTTTTACGAATGTTAAAATAACTACAGTTTGTGTAATCCGTAAGAGACATAAATCTTGATTTTAAACTTACGGCTTACAAAATCCTTAAATATTAAACTTCTACGGTTTCTACAATCCGTGGAAATAAAAAAAAATTAATAACAGATACATCGACGAAGATGACGGTGGTTGTTTTTCAAACACCGACGGCCACTCAAAGTATCTTCAACCCCCCACTCCAATACCGTAGGAACCTCCCACCACCACTGCGACATCTTCCATCGCTGTTCAGAAATGCACCGCACCCCTTCCATAGAAAACATTCTTTTATAGCAGCATGAATAATTTTCTAATTTACTCATGTTTATTATTGGAATTTTGAAAATTATGAAGATGCAGGAAGATGATATGGAGGTGCAGGAAGAAGCAGTCCACTTTCTTTATGCGCCTCTAAATTTATAAGAAACTATTTATCCTTGTGATTCTTATTTCAGTTTGAGTCTCCTTGTTTCTTCTTTCACTGCTGGCTGGTGGAGGTGATTTGTAGCAGCAGAGGCATGACTCAGTGATAAATATCATCTTAAATTACATATGTTCAAAATGTTAAATAAATGTTAGAACCACAATTACTATTAGTAGTTTTACAAATAAATAAAATGTCTAATTCATGTGTACTCTGAACAGTAATAAAAATTTGTATTATGGAGTAAATGTGAGAAAATGAAAAATAAAAGAAATGAATGAAAATGAAAGGAAAGAGAACAAAAAGTGGAAGAAAATGTTCATAAAAGTTATATGATTTTATTAATATAATATTTAAAAACAAAAATAAAATAAGATATTTATAAAATATTAGAAAACCCTTATTGTTGTAAATAATTAAGTTTAAAATATTATTATTCATTATTGTTATTACATAAATGTATTTTTATCATTGTTATAAATAATGAAGTTTATTATTATTATTATTATTATTTTATAAAATTTTTATTATTATTGTTATTTTTAACTGTTGTTATTTATCATTTTATTACTAATATTATTAAAAAATATTATTGTGTAAACTTTTTTATTGTTATTATTATTAATATCAATATTTTATTATTAATGTTACTATTTATTATTATATAAATTTATTTATATTATTACTATTATTATTATTATTTAAATTTTATTATTATAATAATAATTTATTTTTATATTGTTTATTATTATATTATATTATACAATTCAACTATATGAAAATTAATTATATGTTATGACAACCTAAACCCTACACTCTAAATCTATAATTAATCATTAATTGTACTATAAGTCAATTATTGTATTTTTATGTTATTCTGTGTATGTACTCTATTTTTTCTCACACTTTTTACTGAGATAGTTTTAGATACACTTCTTTGCAAATTTGTGCCACCAAATCTTTGCATTTGTTGCAAAGGGGAACTTTATTGCATTTTGTTTTTGCACAAAAAAAGTAATTATCCAGAAACAAATACAGTGGGATTAAATGAGATAGATGAAAGAAACTTAAAAGAAAAAATAGAATTAAATGTATATGATTGGAGTTATATCTTATTATTATTGATTATATCAACAACTTAAAAAGATTTATAATTTTAAACATTTCAACTGTTTTGTGATTGATTAAGTTATGATAAACAACAAACATAGAGACTAAAAATCAAATGAAAATAAAGATGCAAAACTATATACAAATATAATCAAAATTTGATTACATTTCATCAAAATGAAATTGAAAAGAATAATTTTGAATAGGTGTTCTAGTCTAATACTTTAGATTAGTTCACTTAAATTTTCAAATTCCAAAACACAGTGTAGGATTCAAGACCCAGTTTATGGATGTGTTGGAATTATCTCTAGATTACATGAGCAAATCCTCAATACAGAAATTGAAACATAGAGTATAATTTAGTGTTATTTTATTTTTGTCCTATATAATATTTTTTCAGAATCATTCCTAACATTCCAAATAAGTATCAAATTTTCCATTTAAACTAAATTATGTTTTTATTACTACCGTCATCATCCAAAAACTAAAGCAACTACTGCGTACAAAAATTGCACTGCCATCCAAACCAAACGAAACTGCGTGTAGCTTTCATGCTCATCGAGTTTATTCACTAACCAATTTTCTTTTAATGTATTTTGCTTTTTATTTTTTTTTCAGATTTTTGTATGAAAAATGTTTATTCAAGTCAGATTTGAGTTTTTATGCATTATTCAATTCTGATTTGATTCTGCAGAAGTTTGATTGATCATTGGAGAAGGGAGAGAGCTATGGATTCTTCTTCTCACATGGCTTCGCTTCCAGAAGATTCGACGGAGGAGCCTTCACAGCAGCAAGCTCATTCGGATTCCGCTTTCGCTTCGGTTCCTCATCGCCCACCAACTAAGTAAGCTACTGCGATCTTCTTCTTTTCACCTCTTGATTTCTCAACAGATCGTTATGCGCATGTTAACCGTGCTTTTTATTGCAGGAGCTCTTTAGAAAAATACGCGCCTCTAGATTGGTCCCAGTACTTTGACAGAGAAGACGATGTTGCGATTCCCGAATCGAACGATGTTAGTCTGCGGAATCCAAATCATGCTCTTCCCTGTGACTGTTTTCTGCAATCCGATAAGATGAAGTTTCTTCTGATATTTTTTCCCATTTGTTCAGGTATTTCATGTTTACACGGCAGGAACTGAGGGCCCAGTTGTATTCTGTCTACACGGTGGTGGCTATTCTGGGTACGATTGGTGCTAATGTGTCTCTTGTTAGCTGGTTTTTCTCTTAATTTATGATTATTATTAATGGTCCATGAAGTATTGTTAGAATTTACCTTAGCCTACCTCTAAATTTCCACTTGGGAGCTTTGGTAGTGGAGTGTGCTAAATTTTTGGTTAATACTTTAGATTTCTTGATCTTGAAGGAAAACTAAGCCTTGTTCTAAGAATACATTGTCTGTCTAAGTCAGTATGTTTTAATGCTCTGTAGTTTGATACATTAATTGAATTTCATGACGCATGTGGCTATGTGCTGGTGGTGTCTTTGGTTCTGTCGAGCAATGAAGGGGATAGAGTTTAATCCGCACTTGCCGGATGTGAATAGTTAATTTAACATGCTTGCATAAAATTGTGAAGCGTAGCAATTAGAATGGCTTGAGAAATCAATATTGTAGAGAAATGTGTGGCTTTTGATATATGTATGTATGTATAAGGTTTTAGAAGGAAGCCAATAGGAATAATGCTTATTGCAGTTTTGCCAAAAAATGTGGCGATGGATGTTAATAATTTCTCCTGACATGTGCACTACTTATATTTCCATTTCAGAATCAATCACCCATTCACCTTTCGCATTTGGAGCTCTTGAGTAACTATATTACTCTGAATTTTGAGTAAATTATTGAAAGTTTTGGTAATTTTTGGGTTCGTCCTCTAAATATGGAGCAATTATTTTCAGTGGCTTTTGAGGCTTTGACAGTAGAGAGGGAAAGTCTATATGTTGATGTACTGTCTTCCTGTTCTTTATCCCTAGTTTTGGTATCCATTCACTTAAAAGGAGTGACTTTTGTCAGTCATATGTGGAACTGGTTGCACTTTAGAAAGAGTACACAGTTTGGTGTTATTGAAATTTGCTTGCTAGATAGAATTAGTCAGTTCTTTTAGGCTACTGTGAAGGGTATTTTTTAATGATTGTTTTTCATCTTAATCTCTAGTAATGTAGCTTTACGGGAACTTGAAGCTTTTTGCAATGAAGCAACTAGCAAAGGATTATTTCTGGAACCATTGACCTTGGGAGAGTTGGAGTCAATAAAAAATTGTTAATAAGATTGTCGTCATAATCTATCTCAAAAGCTTTAGTTTTAGCCTTTACGTATAGGTGGTTCGTGACATGGTACTCCTTGGAGATCCTACATTAATCAAAGATATGATCAAATTATAGTATATAAGTAGGTACAAACCTCACATTCTAAGCCAAATAGGTTTGTGTTAGACTTAAAATAAGATCGTATAAGATGGTATCAGAACTTATTCTAATAAAACTATTTGGACCTGTCGTGTTATATGGTTTGGGCATGTTTAGAGAAGACTCATTGGAGCACCAGTAAGTAAGAAGGGTGAATCAAATAGAATATAGTCAAATTATTGTAGGTAGAGAGAGACTGAAGAAGATTGTAGGTCAAATCATTAGAGGGATTTTGAAATAATGTTCTATCTTTGCGTTTACAAAACAAATTTTTGGTGTACTATGATTTCTCTAGCTGATCCTGCCTAATGGCGAAAAGCCTTAGTTGTTATAGCTAAAGTCTCTAGATATTAGAACACGTGAGTTCAGAAACATGTCATTTATCTACATTTTATTTTCAAATTATTCATAACTTTACAACGTGGTGAAAGTCTTCGCATTATATTTCCACAGGCTTTCATTTGCTGTCTCAGCAAGTAAAATTAAGGAGAAAGCTAGGGTAGTAGCTATGGACATGAGAGGTCATGGGAAATCATCAACAGAAAATGATCTCGACTTATCAGTTGAGGTAAAAAGTAGTAAATGAACTAAATTGGATATCTTACTACTCATGTACTTGTAGAGATGATCATCTTTTTGTGCAGACTATGTGCAATGATGTATTTGCTGTTATAAAGGAATTATATGGCAATTCTCCTCCAGCACTGATTCTTGTCGGTCACAGGTGATTTCTCTTTCTTAAATTAATTTTCTTGGATTTTTGCTATTGTAGGGGTTGTTTTCATACAAGAAGACAATTGTCAAAGGCATCGATTAATAATGTTCCACTTTTTGAATCTTTTATCTTTGTAAGCATGTTAGTCTCTGGAAGTAGTATTGGATTCTTTTCCAGCTTAAATGTGCCAGAAAATATATGTATATGTATCTATATAAGTCAACTCTGATTTTCCTTCTATCACTGCCTTCATTAGATGATGATATCATATAACTCTTGTTAACCTTTTATAAGTTTGAAGTATTTTTTCCTTTCATAAGTTCAGGGTCTTTTAAAGGCATTTTGGTTTCTACTTCTCCCATTTCAACTCCAAACACCCAAGAACACACTATACAAGAAACTTTAACTTAAAGTGACTTTTATGCTTAAAAAATTATACAATTATGAAACAGCTATAACTTCAATCTGAAGTAGCTTTTTAAGCTCTAAATAAACCAAGTCTACCTAAGTTGATAAAAGAAGAACCTTATATACTTTGTTTGATACAGGAAAGCCATTAGTCTCAAAGGTTAAAACATTTTTCCCTAATATTTGTTACTTGCCTCTTCAACGCAGCTTTACTACATCAGACTAGAATTATCATCCTTCAATCATTATGTATCGTGCTTCATAACTCATTAGCATAATGCATTTGCTATAAAACTGTAATGTGTCATGATTGCAAATGTTATGATTTCTTTGTATGTGATTGGTGAGCTTCAGCTCAGTGCAAGGATATTCTATATAACTGTAATGTATTACCACCTCAATTTCACATCTGCATTTACTCTGGCAGATATTTGTGTTTCTTTTTCTATTTTTGTTTTCTTTTGCCCCAGTTGTCTTTATTTTCTTCTCTGAATTTTCTTCCTATGAATATATTTGTGTACGGAACATGACCAGTTTTCCACTTGTATAAATTACATTTAACTTTGGTTATATTATTTTTGTATTTGGTCATTGATCAAAATTTGCTTCATTATTAAAAGCATGGGAGGATCAATTGCTGTGCATGTTGCTGCAAGAAGATCATTGTCCACCTTGGCTGGTTTGGTTGTTGTGGATGTTGTAGAGGTTGGTTTCTGTAGTTAATTTCCATATTGCTTTCCATGATTACATTTTCCCTCATTGGAACAGAAATGTTGATTGTCTCAAGAATTTCAGGGAACGGCTATGGCTTCACTCATTCATATGCAGAAAATTCTATCAAACAGGATGCAACATTTTTCAAGCATTGAAAAAGCTGTGAGCCCCAGCTCTATACCTTCTTACATTTGTGTTTCAAGTCGAGTAATCCGTTGTGTCAACTGTTTCTGATTTTGATCTTATCTATTTTCTTTTTGTGTTCATTTATCAAAGCAGTCTTTAAAAAAATCTTTTTGAATGTCATCCTAATCCTAATTTATCATACTCCTCTGGGATATTTGGTTCTGATTAGAAATGCACTTGAAATTGATATTTGGAACTGAAATTTTTTTTTTTGTTGAAATATCTAACAATGTTATAATATGATCATTGTTTTTAGTAAGAGGCATTTGTGGAAATTGTCAACTTCTAAACTGGGACACTAATTTACTAGCTTCATGGCACGGTATTTACTAGTTAGTGCACAAGGTGCGTGGAGTCAAGAACCAAGAACACCAAAAGTATTCATTTGAGGAAGGTCTTGAACTTGAAATAAAAAAGTATATATAGAAAAAGAAAATGAGTACCTTTCGGCTTTTATAAGCCATAGCTTAAGTTTACTAACATACATTATTATATTTGTACATGCCAAGTGGTTTACTTGGTTTTGGGCTTAAATATAATCTTGGTCCCCCTATTTTGTTTAATCTGCAATTTTGGTCTCTCCATTTTTCCATTTTAAAAATTGAGATTTGGTTTATTTTAGGAAATCCACAATTTTGGTCCAATCCTCAATTTTGTTTGTGTTTTCGATCAAATTCAAGACCTAAAATATTCAGTTAAGGTTGCAAAAAAATATTTAATTAATTTAAATTAAGAAATACAAAATGTAAATGTAGACAAAATTGAAGATTGGTCTAAAATTGTTTTTTTAAAATAGGGGGATGAGATATCTCTATTTAAAAATGGGAGGACTTAAACTGCAACTTAACAAAATAGAGGGACCGAAATTGTATTTAAGCCTTTATTTTAATTTATCTGCCTCTGCCATTCACTGGCCAATGGCGTACCATAAGTGCAAAAACATCAACTGAGATTTTCCTGTGGTTGCATTTGTGGCGTGTCATACCATATGGCTGTGTTGTTGAACCTGCATAAGCTCTAGGTTTAAATGAAGGTTCGCTGTTGTTTCATTCAGTCTGGTGAATTTTGACTTGAGTCGATATTGCTTCTGTTCAGATTGAATGGAGTGTAAAGGCGGGCTCTCTAAGAAATATTGATTCCGCTCGTGTATCCATCCCTCCCACATTAAAATATGACGAGTCAAAGAAATGGTGAGTAGTAATGCTTCTCTTAGCTTTCCATAATATTGATAGAATAATTCAAAATATAACGTTCTTCACCTTTTCCTTTATCCATTCTAAACATCTGATTACACATCCTTTTGTTTTTAGTTTTATGCTTGATTAGTATGACGTTGATTTGAAATTGCAGTTATCTTTACCGAACTGAGCTGGAAAAGACTGAACAATATTGGAAAGGCTGGTATGTATTTATCTTAATTTTTTCATGCCAGATGTTCACAGCAGTTGCAAATTGTATATATGAATGAAACCAATGATTTTCTATGTGTTCTAACTTCTAAGCAAGAGTTAGATTGTGTGGGGCTTCACTTGTGATTGTTGTAGGATAATTGCTTCATACTGTTCTTATGTGGATTTTGGTTTTGGGTCTTTATGCAGAGACGAACATATAAAACATTGACCATTGACTCCTTTCTTTCCACAATTTTTCTTCTTCTTTTTGGTTTAAGAATTTTATGATGATATACTTCATTGTAATGCAAAGCATGATTACGTGATTCTAAACAGAGACTATACAAAGTTTTCATCAAATTGAAAGTAACTCTTATGGTATCGTACTATCCCATTAAGTAGTTAATATTTTTTCTTACAGGTACGAAGGACTCTCAGATAAATTTTTGTCATGTCCAGTTCCAAAGTTGTTGTTATTAGCAGGAACAGATAGATTGGACAGGTTACTCTTTTTTAATTATTTTAACTTTTGGTGGTACCATAAACTTTATTTGTTGGTTTTCAGTGAAAACTTCTTTTGTAGCTTTCCAATTTCACTAGTTAAAATAGAATTTAAGACAGTTGGATGCAAATCTATGTAATTTAATATAATTTTAATACGAAGCTGATAATATATGTTTGGGATACTAGTATGAACTTTTTACACGAACAAATAAAGTTTAAGTTAAATAGAATTCTATATTATGTGATTCGTTTCTCATATTCTTTCTCAAAGTTGTGAGAAAACAGAATTGTTCAAGCGGAGTTCTGATATTTTCTCGGAATTATTCCTGTGACAGGTCTCTCACAATTGGTCAAATGCAAGGGAAGTTTCAAATGGTAGTTGTAAGGCATACAGGGCACGCTATACAGGTTTGTACTAGCCATGTCTTTCTGAATTCATTATGTTGTTTCTCGTTTTCTTCTCTAATTTGTAATTTAACCAACTGGTGGCCTAATATTTTTAGGAAGATGTACCGGATGAATTTGCAAATCTGATTGTCAATTTCATTTCTCGGAACCGAATAGGCCCCCATGGAATTGAGGTATTTCTCGTGCTGATTTCTTTACAACTTTCCTAATCGTACTAATACTACTGTCACATTTATGAGAGGGTTTTGTCGCTATAATAGGGAATGGCTTTACTTTTATTGAGTACTTTGGGTAGGTAGAGTTTCTAACTCTGCAACCTTCCTTTTCAAACAGGCACTTCAATTGGGATCATCAACCTCAACTTGGTTGAAAGTAGAGGTTTTTGGTCCCAAGAGGGTGGGGGTATGTTAAGGATCAAGTATGTATTTAGGCAACAATGAACATATGAAGCAATTGAAAATAACTAGTGATTGAGTTGAATCTCATCATTACTTTCTTAAGTGCATTTAGATGGCACTAGAAGTGTGAATCAAGGATTCTAACAAGAAGAGTAATTTAAAAAGGACAAGATACATCTAAGTCAGATTGAAACAAACAATATAATGTAAGAACTGAATTGAAATAGGAAGAAGAATTGTGGAAGTAGACAAGAACATGAGCTAGAATTGAAACAAGAGAACAAGCAAAGAAACAAGAAAAGGATGGAGAGACTTATAGAGATGGAAGAAGAGTGTCACTCAAAGATGAAGAGAACTTCATCTTTATGATAAACTCAAGAAAGAACCATCATGTGTCCTCCTAGGAGTCCAAGATAAGATCCAAAGTAAGTAATCTCTCACATAAGTGTTTTCATAATTCAAATTCTCATAAATTCTAAAGTGATATACAATAGGAGTAGATGACTATTTATAGCCTAATAACATCCTAAATGACATCCTCATTATCTTCTAAATGTAGCTTCTAAGACAAAGCTTAACCCAGGTTGAAATTCAAATACAAATGGGAGGGAGATTTGAAAATTAAAATTTAAAATAAAATCAAAGGAAATCTTGGGTAGACACATGCTTCCCTTGCCCATGCTTGCCATGCCTCTTTGGAACATGCTTTTGTTGAGCCTTCCTTGGCCGTGATTATGATCACTAATTGGGTTTGACAATGTGCTATACTCCTTTGTGTGCACCTGAGATCTAAGTTTTGAAACCATGAGCATCAAAAACCTGCATTCATTAAACTATAAGGACTATAATTATCAGCATCAGGAGCCTAGACACGTTTTAAAAGGTAACTTGTTGTTAACTCAAGAAGATAACTGAAAGGTTACATTGTAGGATAGTTGGTTTATCCTAAATTCAGTAATTTTCTTTCCAACAGTGTAAGTTTTGTATTTTGATTACAGGTGTTAAACTTAGCCATTATATCAAGGACAATTTTCAATTTGCAATTCATTTAGATGCTTTTATTAATAATTTATATGAAATTAGAAATTAAAGTTCATTGTACTACGCACTTTACTTTTAAATAAATACTGCTTATTTAGATATATGATTTGATTGTCACAATGGATTTGGTTTGTATAATTCTTGATAAAATTATTTTGCAGATACCTGGCCTTCGCAAGCCAGCTTTTTCAAAGCCTTGAATCTGGTGCTTAGTTTAACCCAAGAATGACCACTACTGCAAGATGATGATGAATTTCTTACTTTGATATTCCTTTAGTTTTAATATATAATTATGTATACATTTATGTTGGTTGGGGAGGAGGGTAGGTGAAGCGAATATAAATCTCAGATTATTTTCAAATGTAATGAGTTGTGGGGAAGATGAGGCAGGGCATAGATTTGTGCCAGTTAGCTAAGCGAAGTTAGTGTCGCCATTAATCATTAATACTATCCTTATTAAATGTTATGCATAGGGAGAAGAAATGTTAATGCAATATGTGATAGATTTTTAGTTCTCATATATATATTATGTGTGTGTAAGTATTAATAATGTAACTGTTTCGTTTATATATACACACACATCCTGTTATGGTCTTTACCTTTATAAAAGTAATCAACTTATTATTCAATGATCTATAAGAAACTACACACAAATTTATAACTGTTATGAGAATTAATTTAAAAAATATTTAATTTATAATTTTTTTATGTAATATTTCTTTATAATAATAATTATTTTTAATATTTTATCATAAAAAATTAGATATACAAGTAACTGTGTTTCTAGCAGTAATATATCTACAGTAAGTATCATTACCTATACATCATGTATAGGATAAATCTTTTTTTAACTTTTTTTGTCATGTTTTAATGAGATATTTTACTTTCTAATAAAAAATAATTTATTTTTATGATAAAAATTAATTAAATAACATTTCCATGTTTCTAAAAAAATAAATATTTTTTTATTTAAAATAACCCACATATATTTTTTAATATCATTGTTACAACATTATATATATATATATATATATATATATATATATATATATATATATATATATATATATAATATATATATATATATATAAGTTGTATTTTTTTTAATGTTTCATAATATCATTCTTACAAAAAGT
>Ga0209489_109704_pt1 | contig 11675 bp, 4 predicted proteins | sample SiratrowhiteBW_FD_187527 | JGI IMG/M metagenome (GOLD analysis project Ga0209489, IMG submission 187527) | Root nodule microbial communities of legume samples collected from California, USA - Siratro white BW (SPAdes) (version 2) | ecosystem: Host-associated > Plants > Roots > Nodule | place: USA... | reverse complement strand
TATATATATATATTATGTGTGTGTAAAAGTAATATATTTGATATATTACAAAAGGATAAAAAAAAATCAAACATCAACACTCCATTTAATTAAATTATCAAATTGACTGTAAATTAGTTAATTTAATTAGTTTGATGGAAACTTCCAAAAAAATATATATTTAGTTGAGTGATCAATAAATTCTTTTGCAGTACTATAATACCTATTTAATTTAATAAAAAAATATTTCTATATTGAACCTCTATTTGGACTTATTTACCCAGTGGGTGAATAAGCCCAAATAGAATTGAAGAAAGGATTTCCAATTTACACATACTATCTTATAGAATAGATCCCTTATTTTGTCTCTCTCTGGTCTTTCCAATTTTCCCAAACCCTAATTTTCGAAATCCCCCAATTTCTAGTTTTCGAATTCAAGAATGGAGCAGAACCGTGGCAACAAGATGTGCAACCTGTTCGTGAAGCACTTGGACGGGAAAACCCTAACCCTGTTATTCCCCTCTCCAATCCTCTACGCGAGTTCCATCAAGGATCGCCTCTTCGAACTCACCGGAATTCCCGTGCAGCACCAGCGCCTAGTCACCGGCTTTCGCAACCTCAACGACGACAAATCGGCGATCCAATGCTCCCCGGAGGATGGCAACATGTTCCCGTCGGTTCGACTGCTGCTGCGTCTCAAAGGCGGAAAGGGAGGCTTCGGGTCGCTTCTTCGTGGCGCCGCGACGAAGGCCGGGCAGAAGAAGACCAACAATTTCGACGCGTGTCGGGACATGAGTGGCCGGAGGCTGAGGCATGTCAACGCTGAGAAGAGGTTGGAGGAGTGGAAGGCCGGAGAAGAGGAGAGAAGACTCGAGAAGGTGGCGGAGGAGTTTCTCAAAAAGCAAATGAAGAAGGGTAAGGGTAAAGGAAAGGCTGAAGGTGATGGTGAAGCTCACAAATACGTGGAGAAATATCGGGTCGAATCTGAACGTTGCGTTGCGGAAGTTGCCTTGTCCGTTAAGGAGGCTCTTACTGCCAAACGCAAGAGCCCTTCTCAACCCCAGCATGATGCCAAGAAGTTGAAGATATGGTAAGTCCACTCACTCATGTGTTGTGTGTTGTTGTTCGTTACTTTATTGTTACGTGGTTCCCTTTGATGATTGTTTGGACTTTGTGGGGTTATTGATATTGGTATTTGTGTTTTGCAGGATGGGTAAGAGGAAATTGAATGAAAGTGATAGTGATTATAGTGACGATTCTGATGTAGAGGGGGAAATGGAGAAATCAGATTTGTTGAATGATCAGAATGAGTCTGAGTCAACTAAGGCTGAGGGAAGTCTGGCTTCCGTGACTGGTGGAGGAGGCGCCTCTGGTTCTGGCTCGTGTGAAAGTGGGTCTGAGGAAGAGAAGGAAGCCGTTGTACAAGGAAATGTCGGATGTGTTGGGTTGCTGAGTGATGAAAGTATTCAGGCCATGGATGAGCCTGTGATAAGCAATGGGGCTACTGCAATGCCAAATGAGTCAGTGGTTGTCGGACTTAATGCGGAAGAAGATGGACATCAGGATTGCCATGGAGGTGTGTCTGACAAGTTTGATGGTGCTGTGAATCAGGCCTCAAATATTACAGTCTCTGAAACTGTGGCCACTGGCAACTCTAATAATGATATGGAAATTGATGGATCACTTGAGCATAAAGCAGCAGTCAATGAAGAGAGCTCGCCTAGCACTAGTGTTCCTGCAATGGACGAGCCCCTTAATTTTGATGCCTTTAATTCCTCTGCCGAACTTGAGGTGTGTTTTCAGTAGCATCCTGCATTTGTCCCTTTGCTATTTTTTAACTATATGCTGCTTCATTAGTTTGTCGAATTCGATTTGAAGGCAGTGGCTAGGGTGAAATTCATGGTTCTAGTTTAGAGACAAATAGGGGTTATCTAACAATTATTGTTTTCAAAACAGGGCCTGTCATTGAATCAGTGAATGACAGCAACACTAGTCCAAGGTTTATTGGTTCTACTGTTATGGCATCCATATTAATAAATTAATAATATTAAATAATATATAAAACAATATTAAATTAATATAATGTTTTAATTTTTTTACACGGAAATTTAAATGAATCATTTTGTAGGATCTTAACATTCAAAGTACCAAATCATTTATATCTCAATCAAATACTTGGGGTTTACATTTTAACAAAATACAGTAGTGTCCATTGATAAAAAGTTTACCCCTACAATAAAAAAGAGGTCAATTAAATATGATATAAAATTATAAGAAATCAAGATATGAAAAATTAGGGGTTGATATGACTAAATTATATGTTCTATAGATAAAACATTAATGATAAATTGGTAAAACAATTTATTTCTATGTCCTTATTAAATATGCATTCGTATTTTATTTTTAAAATGGTTTAAACTTGAATAGATGTCATTATGTTGAGGCTTTGCTAGAATCTTATCAATATAGTTCAAAGTAAGAAAGAAGCATTTTAAAGAGAGCTTTCAAATGGAAGTCTGATTTAGGTTTCATGGTTTGTTGCGGAGCCAATAAAAATTCCTTTGATACAAGGTCGACTGGTTAGTTGTAAGATTAGAGGACCCTCTGACTTGTACATTGTTGTAATCAAAGCATTATGTGCTATTAGGGTAGGTGGTATAAATTAAGCCTCCGAGACCCTTTTTTTATTGTTAATTGTTGGATATATCATCAGTTTTGAAAAGTAAGCAAAACTAAATGATTCAATTTGGGTGGAATTACATTACTATTAAATTTACTGTAATCAGTTCAATTGTGACCATAGTTTAGTTTTTTTAATAACTCTAACTAAAAGTTGAAGGTGGTTTAAGTAATGTGAATTATAATAGTTATATTGGACTATCGTGACTGCAATATGTTGAGGGGATAATTCCAAGTTTTGGTGCCACTAAGCTAAAGCTAGTAACAAATTCTAAGGCTACCTGTAGTGTGTATATCCATAAAAGTATCATATCTATTTGCTACATTTTGGATTTTTCTTGCTTGGGTAAAGCATAAGTAATTTTACCTTAATGTTGTGCTTATATAATTTAGCAATGCTTTTCATTCTTGTGGACTGCTAAATTTTATATTTGTGGAAAAATCAGAAAAATGTATGTTTGGTTTGATATTGGATCTAGTCAAACGTGGATCAATGATACACATTCAAGATAAAGCTGCTTTCAGTAGTTTCCATTTTTCACATCTGAAATGTGGATGTGAGTCTCTAAACATCAAATCTAATACGCATGTTGTAATGGCCCCTTGAGAACCCCGTACACCTCCACCTGTTAGGGCATTGATCATGGATTATTAGCCTCTGAAGTTGAATGCCTATTCCGTGTGTTCTTGACAGGTTCTTGGCTTGGAAAGGTTGAAGTCTGAACTGCAGTCACGTGGGTTAAAATGTGGAGGTACTTTGCAGGAGCGGGCTGCAAGGCTTTTTCTTTTAAAATCGACTCCTCTGGATAAACTTCCAAAGAAGCTGCTTGCTAAGAAGTAAAGAGGGTTTTGATATGGCAGTTCGTTCTCTGTACAGTATTTCTTAACTATCTGCACCTTTTACATAGGTGTCAATTGTATCCTCTGACTTGGGGAACTGACTGATGCATGCCTTTTTCTGATAAGTTTTTCGTGATCGGTATTTTATGTAGTAATAATACCTTTACCAGCAGCTAAAGGAAGCTGAACACTGTATAATCCAAGAATGCATTATGAACAATTCCAATTTTCCTTTAGTTTTATATTATCTGAAAATGTTATCAGCAATTGTTAAATATTATTTGTCCTATTCATTTAATAATTATTACAATCCATGCTATAACAAGTTCAGAACCTCAAGATTCAAGTCTTCCAAATATTGATATCCATGTAACTGCTATCAGTCAAGAGTCTCTGAAAGTCTAATCATGTATAAATGGGTTACATTGTGTAATGAAAATGCGAGTGATTCTTCCTGCCCCTCCATCCTGACTTTCTGTACCTCCATAATTTTAATATATTTCTATTTTAATTTTGAAAAAAACTCGTAATTTTTAAATACTTAAATTTTTTTTTTATTACGGGTTGTATAACCGTAATACATTGAGAGTCGTAGACGCACATTGGGCCGTTACAGTGTTGAGCAGTGATGCTGGATTCAAAAGAAGTTGGTCACCTCATAATAAAGTAATAATATTAATAATGCAGGAACCAAAACACTAACAACCCACATCATCATTGCATCACCTTCCAAGTGCTCGTCTCATCATTCACAGCTTGCAATTCCAATTTGCAATTTGCGTGCTCAGATACTCTCACACTCACAAACCTCACTTCACTCTCTCATCTCAACTTAACAAACTCAACTAACTAATCACACAACAGTAACAAATTCTGAATCCAACATCACTTCTCAATGAAGATTATTTTCGTTTTTTTTTAAGACTAAAATAGAAATATATTAAAATTATGGAGGTAAATGAAGTCAGGATGGATGGAGGTAGAGTAAGAATCAGTCTGAAAATGCGGAAATATAGACTCAGGACTCCTAGACATCTGCAAAATTAGAATACCAAATAGACATCTGCAAAATTAGAATACCAAATGTCATTGTTTTGTCAAGTAAGCACACTTAGCATATTGGGCAATTGTTAAAATCCAATAGATGGTCCCCAATAATCATGTATTCTTCAACTAATATGAAGATATCGTGAAAATGGATTTATATTTCTGAGTCATTTTGACTTACTGTGGATTGGCGGTTTACTTATTTGAACCGGTTAAACCTAAATTGATTCATAACTCTTTAATCTGATAATTTATTATTTTAATTATATAGGTTAATATTTTGAAACTTTTTAATATTATAATATTGCTCAATAGTGTTTGAACAATTTAAAGGTTTAATTTATTTGTTTATCTAATTATGTAAGTTAAAATTTAATTTTTTACTTATTATTTTATAATATTATTAAATTTAACTTTTTACTTTTTTTTATAACATTTCTTTATTATGGTTACTGAACATTATTTTTTATCAGAAAAGACAAAACTAACTGTTGGATACTATCGCATATTTTTTCTTTTGGCGTGAAAAAACACCCACTTGGTCGATGTTCTAAAATTCATCATTTTGACCTCCAGAATTGTCAACAACACTTATATATTTTGATTGACATGATCATGGGTCGCAAATACATGAGTTTTCAATGTCGATTTCTTCATTTTCTTACTAATATTAACCAAAAAACGAAAGTAATTGAAACGTCATAACTATGAAAATTCATATTCAAAACACAGTTTAGATTCTAAACACAATTTACATATTTTCTCGAGTCCCTTAGTGGGTATTAAACACGCTTTTAAGTGTTTTTCTGTTTTCTATTTCGTGGGTATTTATTTCTGTTGTAATCTTTTCTCTGAATCAATAAATAATAGTTTCTATTCTCTCTTTTATCTTTTTCATGCTTTATTGTTCGCTACCTTTCTCCTCTCTGTTATCTGCTTTCCTTCATTTTTAGATTCATATACTTTCTCTTCGTCATTGTCGTGAGTTGTAGTGTAGTGCCCGATCAACATACACTACAACAGATGCGGAGATTCTAAGAGGTTAATTTTTTTTACGCTGAACATTCATCACCTATATGATATATTCGAAGTAATTTTTTGACACTGAACACCTTATTGTTAATATTGTTGTTTCTTTTTTATCCAATCATTTTTACAATATAACAAGTTGACAACCGTTTAACATCAAGTTATCCAAACAATGGTACATATCACTAAACTAAACTAAGCCTCTGAAGTGTGATTAAGAAACAATGAGAGCAGCATGATTTCTGTCTCAGATTTGTGCTTAAATCAATGATCAGTGGACATAACCAGAACAGTAGAGGGAGGGGAAGGAGAGTTGCGGCAAAGAGGGCATGTACTGTTCATGCGAAGCCATTCATCGATGCAGTCAGCATGGAAGCAGTGTGAACATTCAGGAATGCATCTTATGGTGTCTTTGGCTTTGTACTCAGAGAGGCATATGCTGCAAGACCCCTCATTAGGTCCTGGCACTCTTCGGCTCTCCCCTAATTCCAGTTTCTGATACGACTCGATTGTAGACTCATCCAAGCCCATCATAACAGTGGCAGGATCCGGTGACATGCCAGTTGGTGTAGAATGCTGTGCTGCAGCAATTCTGGCTGTGTTGCTTCTACTGTACATGAAGGAGGCGTAGCATGCCATTGCAATGGCACACAAGATAGCTGGTCCAACAGTGGATAATGTGATGATTCCAAAAACTCGAAGACCATGTTCTGAACGTGCTGAAAATTCAACGGTACTGAACAGTTAGTGGATAGAGCATCACTGTCTGCTAAAGATTTTATCATCTTATTTGAAGAAAACCAAATTAACTCTTCAATCTCGTGTTTTCATCCAGCTAAAACAAAATATAATATTTTAAAGATTCTAGTTGCTGATTAGTAAGGTGATATTCATGGCTTTTATTTCACTTTATGAAGGTATTCGTGTATCACATTATTTTAAATTTTGGCATCAAATATGAATATCTTGTGAACCTCCCCTCTTAATTATGCTTTAATTATACTTTAACTTTTTAGTTTCAAAAAGACAACTTTTTATTTTTCCAATTCGTCAGACTTATATTTTAAATTTATAACTGTATAACTTTGATTATAATCTACTATTGAAAATACATGCGCCTATACCCACGTGTATCCACTTTTTTTACTTATGATAACAAAAAAGTAAATAAATAATTCTTATAAAAAATTATTATTAAATTTTTAAAAAATATGTTAATAAAATGTAATAATAAAATAAATAAATAATTTTATAATAGGTATTTTTTTTTCTAATTAATTGATTTAAAAATTACAAAATTTAAAAGATAAAACAATAAAATAAAAAATATTGATGAAAGTAAAATGGGTAATAAATTATGTACACTAAAATAATAACGGTCATGAGAAGGAATCCTTTTTATTAATAGTTATAGACAAAACCTTAATGACTTTTGAAAAGAAATAATAGAAACATATTTATATATCTTTAAGAAATTTATTTGATAAGTAAATCCTTTAAATGGATAGTATAATCTCTGGTGCAATTTTTGAAGGATCAATGTAAATCCAATTTAAAGTAATTAATGAGGTAGAGAAAAAACCTTAACCATGATTACAATATAATTGATTTTTTCTAATAGCAATAGACAATAAATTAAATGGAGTCACTAGAATACCATCGATGACTTTCAAATTTGCAAGCAAGCCTTTAATTAAGTCTCAACTAGCAAACCCACTATCAAAGTCAAAGGACATACCAAAAAAAAAAATAATCGATAATAACGTACATTGACTTTAATTTTTTTAGCAATCTATCCTACTAAGAATAAGAAACAAGCTTATGGCCCACCTAACAATGGCAGCTCCATATAGAACATGAACAAATCAGTAGCACCTTTTGTTTGTTTTAGTACTTTAAACAGTTTGGATTATCAAGTTTTTAACTAAATTGAAAATCAAACAACATAATACTCTCTCCATTTTGTTTTAACTAATAGTTAATTCTCCTACCTAATTGTTTATAATTTACACTCCAAATAATTGATTGAACAGTATATTTGTATAGAATAATATATAAATAAAATTGTCATCACTGTATGAATAAAGTTAAATACCATTTTCACTTTAAAAAATTATCAAAAAAGCTTAAACAACAAATAAAGTGAAATTAAGGGAGTATATTTTACCTGTTTGGTAATCAAAGAAACAACCAACTTGATCACTGTTTGTGCTCTCAAATCCGCACAAAGCTTCTTGTGATTCGCAATATCTACAATCAGGTGCATACCATGTTAATAGAAGATCTCCACTAAGGAGGTCATCTCTGAAATTTTCGTCATGTCCTAGCCATGCGACTGGAAAAGAGAGTTTCTTCACAACATGGCAAGACTCGCGCAATGAATTGGTGAAGTTAACAGAAGGAATAGCAGACACAAAAGATGTTGAATTGCTGAGACAGTCAATGGGGATGAACTGTGACCCCGTGTGCCGAGTTGGGCAGCTGAAGAGCGTGTAGTTGCGGAGTGAAGTGGCAACGAAGGGAGAATCTGAAAGGTTGAGACTTAGAAGACGTTTTGGAAGGCAATCATCTGGGTCATACACTTGAATCTGTTGTCTGAGGTAGTTAATGTTGCGGACAAAGAACTTTCCCGAGTAAGGAAGTGTTATAACTGTCTTGCTATCATTGGAACAGGTTAGTTTGAAACCAGGATAGCCGCAATAAGGATGTTGCTGACCTTCTATTTGGAAGGGAAAACGAATAAGGATGTTGTTGTCGCTGCACCAGGAATAATATTGGCAATCAGATGAGGCACATGCGACAGAAAAAAGTATGAAGAAGTGGAACAGGACCTTCAAGAAGTTCATTGCTTTGAAGGTGAACAAATCTGGAACCAAAGACTGGCTTGTAGAAACAAGAATCTGAATTTTGGATCCAATTTAAAAACCAAGGCCTGAAAGTCAAATGATATTATATAGGGTATACTTAGTGTAACAAAGATGTGGAATTATGAGTGACGCAAGGCACTTCGCCATATGCAGAATCACTGCAATAAATATTGGTGTTATGTCATGTCGGCGCTCAGCATGTTAATTAGGCAATAGTAAAAAGCCTTTAAGTGATCATTGAAATATTCTTTAGCTTGTATTAGTTTAATGCCAGGCTAAATAATCCTGTTTCAATGATATTGATCACAAAATTGCAGGGGAGTGTTGAGTTTGTCTTGCTGCTATAACCAATTGATACTAAGTATTTCTTGAGAAGGATTTTTAAGTTTAACTTACAACATTGACTTAAAATATAAAGTTAGTAACTATTTATAAATTATTCAAGAAATATGTTTAGAAAAATCGAAGAAAAATACCAAAGAGATAAATAAAAATAAAAACAAGAGTTATTGTGGATATCTAACATAATATATTTCTAATGGACGTAGAATTTTTCAATTGACAGGTATAATTAATTTAAAACAAACCCTAAAATAATGATACATATTTAATAGATTAATTTATTTCAAAAACTCAAAATAAGTATAGTTTTATATTATTAACCGAGACTTACAGGAATAATTTGTAGGAATATTATAATTTATTTAAACTTGTTCTGGAAAACCGTAAACTAAATCAACCAAGTAAAGAAATGAATTAGAAAGATATCACTTGAATGTGAATAAATTCTAAATAAGAAAAAGGAAAAGGAAAATTTTCTGTAAAAACATTTTAGAATGCAAATTATTGCATGCAATCACGTTTTCTCATTTGATAAAGGTAAAAAGATGTTTCTTTAAGAAAAGAGAATCTTGAAGAATTCTTGATCATTTCTTCGAAAAAGTGCGTAAATTTTTTCTCTCTTATTTTAATTTAAAAGGAATTAATCATAAAACAAATAATTTAATAAAAAACTTTAAATCAATTATTTCTTGGCCATAATTAATTATTTATTATAGATCTTTTGCGAGCTCGTGTATTTTCTCAAGTTTGAACACTTAAAATATTTATAATAGCTGATTATGTTATTTTTTAATGGATGTAAAGGTTGTTGATAAATTTTATAAAAGTATTTAAAAAATCATAAATGTTCACAAATCAATTAAATATAACAAATTTATACAACCTTGATGGAATGTCTATTCTAATGCATGTATTAAAAAAAAATCAAGTTTAGAAGAGATAGCATGTTGATCAAGGTTCTTCGAAGCCCTTTTACAGTGATAGTGTTGATTTTGATATAGTTTAAAACAATTGTGAAATATTATTTTGTTTTGGTGTGGGAACGATGGTGGGTCCTTCATTAGTTATAAGTTTGTTTTAGTTTATGGATCTTATATTCTTTAAGAAAATTTAAACCCTTTTCAAAAGATAAATTAACTACACTAAAATGAATATTAATATATTCAAGTTATTTATAATTTATTTGTATGTGTTATAAACATTTAATTTAATCTTGATCATTTTTTTCTCACTGGATTTTTATTTCGTGATTTAATTGTCTTAGGTTTATTTACTTCAAACACAATTAAGTGGACATTTAAGCTATATTTGTTATTTAAGTTGTAGGATATTTTATATAGTAGATAAATTAAGTTTAATAACCGTTAAGGTTTTTTTTATTATTTTTGGCTAGTTATTTTTTTTTATATCGGGAAGATCTCAAACAATGAGAACTTATTTTTTTCAGAGAAAATCTCAAATAATGAGAACCGAGTCATATCACATAAGGGAATGACACCACCTTCAACCTAAAATGGGTTTGTGGGTCTTCTTTCTTATATGTATGACACCACCTTCAACCTAAAACCTTAAGGCATTGAGATACCTAACAAATCTCCCCCTAAGTGAGACTCTACTTGGATACCTAACAAATCTCCCCTTCAAGTGAGAGTCTACTTGGATACCTAACAAATCTCCCCCTTAAGTGAGAGCGGTGTCTGAAACTTCCGTCAGTGAAACTTTCAATACAAGGACAAAACTGGAAAGATCTCAAACAATGAAAACCGAGCCACACCACACAAGAGAATGACACCACCTTTAACCCAAAACCTTAAGACATTGAGTTTGTGGATATTCTTTCTTCTTATATGTTGCTCAACTTTCTCATTCCTACTCAATGTGGAACTTAGATTCATACTTGCATACCTAACACTTCCATTAAAACCTTTCATTCAATATATTTTGATATCAAAGTTAAACAAAATTTAAGAATTGAACATTATCTGATGAACGTATATTTATTCAATTTTTACGTCAGAAGTAAATTACATTTTACACCTTCATAATTTTATTTTAGGTTTAAAATCACCCCAATCCAAATTGGACAAGTTTTTACATTTTTGCATTTTAGTACATACAAGAACCTTAACAATATTCCTAAATCCTAAATATTTATTTTACAAATAACTGTATATCTAAAATTTGTCTAGTGACATAATATTTTTTTTCTTCAATTTCTTATTACATATGACGTCTAAATTTTCATGACTCCAAAGATATTTTGCTTTCATTTATAGATTCTTACGTTTAACCTAAAACTGTATAACGGATTAGTCTATTATTTTAAACATTGACTTAACTAATCCAATTTCAATATATCGTGATGATATTTTTAATAAAATGTATCATAAGACTTATTTACAGTACATATATATATATTTTTCTTTTCAGTTTTTCATTACAAGATGTCCTAATTCACATGACTTAAATTATATTTTTTTCTCATTTATAAATTCTTATGCTTAACCTAAAATTGTACAAACAGATTAGTTTATTATTTTAATTATGTAACTTAACTAATCCAATTTTAATATTTCATAATGATAATTTTAATAAAATGTATATACATAAATACTTTTAATCATTTCAACTTATACAATTAAATCAAAGATATTATTATTATTATTATTTCTAGCTCTTTATTTGTGTATGTGTATTTAAAATTCATCTCTAAGAGAACAGCCACATTACACGAATAAAACTGAAACAAAAATGCATACTTGTATTGTATTTATTTAAATATTATGGGTACATAAACTCATACATCTTATGGGAATAATACTTGTTGGGCAAGACAAGAACCATGAGGGTTGGGACAGCTCGTGTATGAAGTTGCATTCGCCGTTAAACAAA
>Ga0209489_109702_pt1 | contig 11677 bp, 4 predicted proteins | sample SiratrowhiteBW_FD_187527 | JGI IMG/M metagenome (GOLD analysis project Ga0209489, IMG submission 187527) | Root nodule microbial communities of legume samples collected from California, USA - Siratro white BW (SPAdes) (version 2) | ecosystem: Host-associated > Plants > Roots > Nodule | place: USA... | reverse complement strand
CAGAGATGAGAGATGGGAAGGCAAAATTTCGAAGTCAACTTTGTTGATGAGTGGATTCCAGATCTACTGAATAACCAATGCCACTTGCTACCATGTTTTTACATATAATATTGAACGAGGAAGAAGAAAATATTACATTGATCATCTCCCCTTTTTGCTTCAACCATTCAGAAGTGATAAGTTTTATTGAATATAAATGTTGGGACTGAGCTGTACTACTGTTATTGTTGTTATTATAATTTCTTTTAATTCGAGCAAGCACGTTATAATTTGTTTGCCCTTAATAAATTGCCAAACCTATATAATAACTTTTGTATAGAATAAGGCAATGAACCAGGCACCACGTGGAAAATCTCAAATAATTTTGGTCAAATTAGTGGAACATGTGCGATACACTTTATACATCATTTTATATTAATTTAAATTTATACGCTAAGTTTTATGTTTCATTTAAACTAGATATTGACGGTATCATAATATAATTTAGAGATATAAAAAATTATAATGTTAAATAAAAATAAACAATTGTAATTAAATTTGTTTTAAATGATCAAGCAAAGACTATCTCCGAACGAGTCTAAAAAGAAATTTAGACCAAAAAAATGTTTAGGGTAATATCTTCTTGGATTATTATCGTAACTCGCAATTTTTCACAAAGTAGATCCTATTATGACTAACCTCAATCTGATATCATGATTTCAATTGAATTGGTAAAATAAGGGTTGGTAAAATAAGGATTGTTGTAACTATTCACATAGTAGTGCTAGATTTGAATGAAGTTGTAATTCTTTAAGTAATTCTAATTACGATAATTGAATAGAGATTTAATGTTCGGTTGTTCAGTATTTAAAACTACTATCTAATGGTAATACTAAACATTTATCGTAATTATTTATTTTTATGTTTTTATTTAATTTTATGCTTTTAGTGACTTAAACGCCAGATAATACTGCATTCACCCTATATTCATTATGCTCCAGTACAAATTATTTACGTTTTAATTAGGAGTATTGTAAAATTATTAAAGCCCATTAATTCTTATTAAAATAATTAAAATTTATTAAAATTTGTGTTATTGGTTTTGAATGTTTATATATGGGATGGGTGATAGAGATTCTTCTTTTATCTTTAATACCAACCTTTTTGTAATTCTTAGGAGGTGCTCATGTATAGAGACTCTCCTTCACTTTTTCAAAATATATCAATTAAAGTATTTTTCTTCTCTCTTTTCTAATATCTTCTTTCTTCTCTCTTGAGTATTTTTGCTCATAAAAGAGAGTTTGTTTTTTTCTCTTAGATAAGTTCTTAAAGGACATTGATCACTCACGCCTTAAAATATTGATCGTGTTCATGTTTTTAAACATTATCAACAACAATCTTAAGAACTTATGGTTGATGGTATAGAAATCAACAACTCTACACCGAAGATGTTAAACGATTCTTCCGCAATACCAACCATCTTTGCAAAGACGTTTCCGGATGTTTCGAAGTTCAAAGTTTTCTCAGGTTAAAACTTCTAATGCTGGCAGGAATGCCTCTCTACAGAGTTGTTTCTGCACTTACAATGTCGAAACTCGACTCCACTTCTCCTGCAAAACAAATTGATGATTAGATTCACGCAAATAAGGTATGTCGTCACACCTTGTTTAGTGCGTTATCTAACAATTTGTTCAATGTGTATTGCTCCTACAAGGAAGAAAAGGATATTTTAAACTCTCTTATACTCAAATGCACTATCGAAGATGTTGTCCGACAAATGTTTGTTATCGGAAATTACTATCGCTAGAAGATGATAGAGGACAAAGACATCAAGATTCAAATCAATGAGATGATTGAGGATATTAAAGTAAAGAATATTGTCGTACTTGATGAATTTGTTTCGGAACTTTTAATTGAGAAACTTTCACAATCTTGGATAGACTATAAACAATAGTTGAAGCATAGGCACAAATAGATGTCACTATCAAACCTCATCACTCACATCATCATTGAAAACACCAACAGAAAGGAGTGTGTTGTTGTAAGGGCTAAACCCTTATCCGCCAAGGCAAATATGATAAAAGACAAACCACCTCCAAAAAGGTACGAGAAAAAACCTGATCATAATAAAAAGAATAAATCTAATTTTTCCCGTCCCAATGAACCTAAACCCACCTCGAAGAAAAAGGGAAATTGCTTTGTCTGTGGAAGACTAGGTCACCATGCACATCAGGGCAGACACAAGGTCAAAAATGACAATCCTCCTAAGGCAAATATAGCCGAAGGGGAAGATGCAATTGTTGTTGTCATTTCACAAGTGAACCTTGTGACAAATGTGAGCAAATGAGTATTCTAGGGCTACCAAGTATATATGTGCAAACAGAAATGCATTTTCTTCCTACACTGGTGTGGGGGATGGAGAAGAACAAGTTTATCTTGGTGATTCTAGGACAACTCCTGTCCTAGGAAAAGGTAAAATTCTTCTAAAGCTCACATCTTGAAAGACTTTGGATTTAAGCAAAGTGTTGTGCCATCAATTAAAGTTAATTTGATCTCAAGCAGTGTTGGGAGAGGTGGGGTCAAAGTGTCATTCGAATCTGATAAGATTGTGATGACAAAAAAATGTTTGTTTGTAGGAAAGGCATATTGTGATCAAGGTCTTTTTGTACTCCATGTTTCTGATATTATTAATGAATTTGGATCTATATCTTCTACTTTTATTGTTGACTCTCATGATATGTGGCATGCTAGATTAGGACATGTAAATTCTTCATATGTTATTAAATTGCAACAACTAGGATTAATTAACATACATGAGTAATTAAATAGTTGAAGGATGTGTAGTTTCTGGTCAAGAAGAAAAAGTACACAAAGTTTCAAAATCTTTGTATGGGCTTAATTAAGCGTCAAAATAATGACATGAAAAACTTGATAATGTCTTACTTTGTGATGATTTTTCTACTAATAAATGTGTGTACACTAAATCTGAGAATGATAAATGTTTCATTATATGTTTATGTGTGGATTTTTTGGTACATGTATTAATATAGTTTCTAAAATAAAATTGTTTCTTGAATACAAGTTTTAAATGAAAGACATGGGTGAAGCAAGTGTTATTTTAGGAGTTAAAGTCATAAGAAAGGAAGATAATATAGTATTATCCCAAAGCAATACACTAAGAAACTTCTTAGAAAGTTTGGCTATTATGATTTTAAATTAGTAAGCACCCCTTACAATGTTAACTCCAAATTAAAGAAAAAACATAGGAGAATCTTTTTTTCAATCTCAGTATGCCTAGATAATTGGGAGCTTATTGCATTTAATGATCTTTTCTAGACTAGACATTGCTTATGCAGCAAGTAGACTGAGCATGTATACTCAATGTCCTAGTTAGGATTTCGGATGCACTTGCAAGACTCATGAGATCATGAGATATTTAACAGATACAATGAATTATGCCATTGAATATAGTGGATTTCTCATTGTGCTAGAAGTGTACAATAATGCTAACTAGAAGGGTACAGTAATGCTAACTGGATCTCTGATTTAGATGAGACAAAGTCCACTAGTGGTTATGTACTTACACTTGGAGGTGGTGTAATTACATGAAGATCAGCCAGGCAAACGATTATTACTAGATAAATAATGGAATAAAAGTTTATTGCTCTTGAAATGGCTAGAAGTGAAGCTAATTGGTTGAAAAACTTCTTAGTAAATATTTCTTTAGGAATGAAACCAAATTCATCTGTATTAATATACTGTGATTTCTAATCAGCAATAATTATAGCTAAAAACATAAGTTGCAATGGAAAGAATAGACATATACAATTAGAACATAATTTGGTAAAGTAGTTGATAAAGAGTGAGATCATTTTCCTTGATTATATTAAGTCAAAATAGGATTTGACAAAATCTCTAGAGGGAAACTTGATTTTAGAAAAATTGAGAGAATGAAACTGATGGAACTTATAAATAAAACAAGCGAAGGAAATCCACCTTTTGTAATTGGAGATCTGATTAATAAAATTTATTGAATATAAATGTTGGAACTGTGTTGTACTACTGTTATTATTGTCATTAACTTTTTTTTTAATTCAAGCAAGCATGTGCTTGCCCTGAATAAATTGCCAAACATATATAATAACTTTTCTATAGAATAAGGCAATGAACAAGGCACGACGATGGAAGATCTCTAAAATAATTTTGGTCAAATTAGTGGAACATGTGCGATACACCTTATACATGATTTTATATTAATTTAAATTTATACGCTAAGTTTTATGTTTCATTTAAACTAGATATTGACGGCACGTTATACAGGCTTATAAATAATTATAATCGTAATATAATTTAGAGATGTAAAAAATTATACTGTTATATAAAAATAAATAATTGTAATTAAATTTGTTTTATATGATCAATATCTCCGAACAACTTTAAAAAGAAATTTAGAGCAGAAAAATGTTTAGGGTAAAGATATACCTAATATCTTCTTGGATTATTATCGTAATTCTCAATCTTTCACAAAGTAGATTCTATTTGGACTAACCTTAGTCTCATATCATGATTTCAATTGAATTGGTACAATAAGGATTGTTGTAACTATTCAGATAGTAGTGAAGTTGTATCTCTTTAATTAATTCTAATTAATTAGAATTTCAATGTTTGATTGTCCAATATTGAAAACTATCATTTAATAGTAATAAATTATTTTTTTATTCTAAAGCTCCTATAATCATATGGAGTATACACGATATCATATTCACTCAATAAATATTAATTATCTTTATACTTTTAGTGATTTTAATGATAAAAAATCTTTTATAGGTGAATCCTATTTCATTGACTCTATATTTACTATTCAGTTTCGCAGTTTCAATACCCTATTGAAACCCTATTAAAATAATTAGGAGTATTACAAATTTATTAAAATAATTAAAACCTATTAAAATTTGTGTTATTGATTTTCAATATTTGCACGTGGATCATACAAGCCAAAATATGCTACAAATTCCACTTTATTGTCAACGAGGACTTACTTGCAAAATTCATTCAAATAATTTAAGTGAAGTTGAACTTAGCTTTGCCAAGGATTTGGATTGTCATTTATAGCACAACATAGGCTTTTGTCTTCTGCACCCCACCATTACTGACTGTACCCCGGAAAACTAACAGAAAAAGATTAAAAATATTCATTATCAATGTATTAACAGAAAAAGATTAAAATATTCATTATCAATGTATTAACCCATAACTGTCACTACCATTACTACTTAGTATTGCTGTACTGTTGGCATTCTAGAGATACAAGAGAGCGGAAACATTAGAGGAAGAAGAAAAGAGAGAGAATTTTGAAAAAAAAAAAAAAAAATTTTAAAAAAAAAAAAAAAAAACTTATTCTGAAAATCTTATTTATTTCAAAAATATATTTCATGGATTTCAAAAATTTTAAATACCATTTCAGATGAAAATCCTATTCTAGAAAATTTTCAGAATAAGTAATCCAAAAATAAATAAATACTTTATAAATTTACAGGGATGCTCTGGATAGCGTGGGAGCAGAAAGAAGAAACCCACGATATAACATTATATAAACATCACATACTCTTATAATGTGCTAAACTATTTTTAAACACTATAAAAAATAAACATTAAAAAAAAGAAAAAAAAAACATTAATCGTCGCATTTTTATAACAATTCCTCAAAAATACCTTCTTATTGCTTCATTTCTAATTACAGTTTTTTTCTCTGACAATTTGTTTCTTAATAGAATTAGGATAAATATTATTTGACATCTTACAACCGTTTTTAATATGATAAAATATTATATTTAATATAATACTTTTTCCGTTGTCACATTTACGTAAAACTACTGAATAAGGTGTCAAATTTCGGCACTCCTGTAATTATTTCCAGAACACCTTAGATTCACTTATTTCCAGAACACCTTAGATTCACTGTCATTGTAGTGATTGATAACAACTCTTCCATTTATGTAAACTATGTTTGATAAATTTTAAGAATATAGTTGAACACCCACAAGCTAGTTAACAACTGAAAAGTTTAATTTGATAAAATTATCTAAAAGATAGTTGAAAACTGGAAAGCTAGTTAAAATTAAAATAAGTTAACTTAAAAGTACTTGGTAAAATCTACTAATGAACTATTTAAAAATTGTATAATGATAAATAAAAACTACAAATAATTATTGAATCAAATATTAATATTAGATAGTTACATATTCTCAACAATTATAAATTTATATTTTTTAAAATTTATTTCAAACTTTTTTATAATATAATTTTTTATATAAATTAAATAAAATTTTTAAAATGATAAATAAAAGTAGAAATAATTATTGAATCAAATATTCATATTAGATAATTACATACTTTCAATAATTATAAATTTGTATTTTTTAATTTATTTTAAACTTTTATAATCCTTTTTTAATGTAAATTAAATTTCAAGTAATATTTTGTATAAAATTTATAATTTAAAATAGTCATTTATCAATAAATTAAAAATAAATAATTGAAAATTAAAAAAAATAAAAAATATAAGATCAAATTAATAATTAAAAATTGTAACAGTGAAACAATAATTCAAAAATTGTAATTATAAATAAGGTTATACATTAGAGATTTTTTATTATCATTTTAAAGGGTAAAATAATAAAATATAAGTTTCATGATAAGTTATGTTGAAACTTTAATATCAGTAACTTATTGAAATGAGTTTAAAATTATTAGAAATTTATTTCGCCAATCACTTATGAAATAATTTTATAAAATTATTATCTACCAAGTGACATTTTAATCTTAATGAAATATTTTGCCATCCATAATTAAAGTCTTCCCTCTAGACATATAAACAAATACCACGGAGAGATACCTAAACAAATACATCATTGTCAGTAAATCATTACAAAAAGAAAATATCAAATACAGATAGAAAATTACTATCGATGACATCTTATTCATTAGTAAAATATCACTTTTAACAAACTTTATCAACAAATTTAATTTGTCATTAATTATTAATAAATTTATCACCAATTATGAATTAAAGTTATCAGTAAATTAATATTTTTTTCATCATTTTTATTTTTTAAAAAATAAAGTTTGATCTCACTAAAAATAAATAAATGAATAAATAAAAAAATAAATAAGGTTGGGGCCAACTCACCAGTTTTACTCTTCACACCCTCTCCTTTTACTGTTCGCACCGCTTTGTCATTGTTGTTTGCACCCTTTACATTATGATACTCACCACACTCTTTTTGGGTCGGGTCGGCCCCTGCACCTCCGTCATTACTTCTCTTACTCCCTCACACGTGCCAATCGGGTTTCCTCTCATTCTCATTCAAAAATAAAGTGTAGAAAAAATTGAAAATTGAAGAGTGCAATTGAAGGCTTTCAGAAGCAACCATCAAAGAAGAACAGAGAAAAAACGAGTATCTAAGAGTCTCAAGAAAGGTAAACGGATGCATTACACAATAACATCTATTCCTGTGCATTCATCTATTCTCTATAAAAACCAAATCAAATAAGCCTATCATAAAACGGCTAAAAACATGAATCAGAGATATAGAATTTCCAGTGTTGTCTCAAAATCACAACAATTCGGAAAAAGAAGGCATCAAATACAAAATGAAAATATAAGTGACGAAAACTTCATAAATGCTCTGATTTTGTATTCTTTGTTTTCTTCTTGTTTCATTCTTGGCCTCTGCACACACGAAATTAGAACAAAAGACAAATTACAAAGAGAAGCACAAGAAATTGGAAGAATTCAACAATAGAAAAGTGCAATTGAGAATTTTCAGAGGCAAGAAGAAAAAGAAGAATGAAGATTCATTGGAACTGGCCTTCCATTACAAGAGCTCCATCTTCCAGTACGAAATAAATAAATCCTAAAATAGTGAACCTGGATTAGTTTGAGCCAACAACAAAATTTAAACGAAAGATGGAATTTGATGTTCATTTCTTTCAATTGGTGAAAGGAATTTCTTTTGAAGAATTCATGAATTTTGAGAGAATATGTGAAATTTAGGTAAGAGTAGAAAATAAGAAAAATGGAAAAGTAATTTAAATACAAATAAAATATTATTTGACTTAAAGTGAAATAACAACAGACATTATAATTCTTAATAATAATACTTATAAATATCATATTTTAATTAAAAATAAAATTGATTAATATAGACACTAAAAACATATGATATTAATTGATGTTAAAAGAAATTAAAAATAATAACTTTTAACATTGCTTATAACTTCATTCTGACGTTAAAAGTATAAATTTGGAGTATCACTTACATTAACAATTATTGTTCAACACTTCAACTTTCAATAACACCTTATTTAATTTATGTTATTAATTCACTATTAAAAAGTCCAATAAAAAATAAATGTTAAAAAAACCATTATATAACAGTGTTATAGTAAAAAAAAAAAAAACTAATTAACATTTAAAAGAAATAGTGATTTAATTCATTCAAATTTGATATTAAATTAAAAGGTTAATGAAACCAAATCCACCATTTACGGGTACTTCTAGATATGTCATGTAAATTAGTAATTTCCACGTGGTCTGATTATTTCTTGGAGTGGAAGTGCAAATAGATTACTAGAAAGTTGAAAAAATAAAAGAAAATATTAATGCGAAAAATGAAAATCATTATACATTTAAAAATTTCTTCGCAAGAAAACAAAGCGCAGAAACATTGGTCATAATCCATTATATTTTAATATGACTGATTTTTTAATATAATTTATTAAAAATCATATTTTTATTATAATAAAATAAATAGTTAAAATGAACATATTAAAATAATAAATTAAATAAAATTAATTAATTTAAATTTTAATATGTAAATTAATTTATTTTAGTATATTTATATTTTGACATATAATTTTTTTATTCGTTAAAATGTTATAAAATTTTTTATTTTAACTTATTTTTTTAATTCTAATTTTTTTTAAAATTATTTTTATATCAAATTATTTCAAAAATTACTTCTTTAATATTTTAATATAAAAAAATTATTCTATCAAACTATAAAAATTTTACTCGTTTTCTTTACTTTTGCCATTTTTCTCTCGTTTCAAATAATTTCATTTTTTTTTCTTTTTTTTTTTCATTCGCTCCATTCCAAACTAATAATGTGGAATACAATATTTTTTAAAGACACATGTTGTCATAATGATTTCGATAGTAATATGAAAAAATAATCCAAATTTAATGTCAGGTTGAAAATGAGCTAATTTGATAACATTCAAAATGACTTAATTTGTGTTTTATGTCTTAAATTTAATAATTTAAGAACATTATTATGAGAGAGATACTCCTACTAAAATATTTTAAGTTCATTAGTCCGTCCATTTTGACTTGTTCTATCAGTCCATTCTTCTTAAATTAAAAATTAAAATAAAAAATAGTTTAAAATATAAAACTTTTATATTATATTACTTAAATATGTAATTATAAATTATTTTTTTTATTTTAATATATAAACAAATTTATTTTATCACATCAATAAAATCAAACCATAAAATTTTCACTCATTTATCATTTATCATTTAGTTTTCAATATCTTTCTCTCATTCCAAATAATTTTTCTTTCTAACTTTAATTACAAACCAAAAATCAGCTAATTTGTTAATGTTCACTTTATTATGTCTTAAATTTAGTAAACATTATTATGAGAAAGATACTCCCACTACCATTAGATTAGACTGTAGATGAGACGTTCCAATGTATTAACAAGTCCAATGTATTATAGGCTGAATTTATATTTTTAATTTATCAGTCTATTTTGACTCATTCTTCCAGCTTGTTCTTTTTAAATTGAAAAATAAATATAAAAAATAATTATAACTTATGAATTAAATTCTAATTATAAATTATGACAGAGTAATTTATTATATAAAGATAATATCTTTTAATTTATCTAATTAAAATTATTAATTATTTATTTAAAACTTAAAACTACATATATAATTAGATATACTTTTAATATATACATATACACATATATATATATATACGTATATATATATATATACATATGTATATATATATATGTATGTATATATGTTTGCTTGATCATTTAAAAAAAGTTTACAATTATTTATTTTTAGATAATATTATAATGTTTTTATTATGATTATAATTATTTATAAGCCGTACAACGTGCCGTCAATATCTAGTTTAAACGAAACATAAAACTTAGCGTATAAATTTAACTTAATATAAAATCATGTATAACGTGTATCGCACGAACACATGTTCCACTAATTTGACCAAAATTATTTTAGAGATTTTCCACCATCGTGCCTTGTTCTATTACTCGTAAACAAATGATTTTACATGTTCGCCAATTTATTTTGCGGCTTATTACCTTATTCTCTATTATACAAAAGTTATTATATAGGTTTGGCAATTTATTTAGGGCAAACAAATTACAACGTGCTTGCTCGAATTAAAAAATTAATAATAACAAAGTACCAACATTTATATTCAATAAAACTTATCACTTCTCAATGGTTGAAAGCAAAAAATTCTGGAGAGGATCCGCGTAATATTTTATTTCCATAGAATCTGGGATCCCTGGAACATGATCACAATGCATGATGACTTAAGGGTCACCATATAAATAACACTATTTTGTTGAAAGTATAATTTCCTTCCATATTAGTCTCTCCCAAAGCATACACAACGTAAAGCAAAAGCACACAGAATGCAGTTGATGGTGAAGGTGTTTGCTCTTGTACAAATATTATTGGTAGCACTTTTCCCTGCTGCTCATGCCTTGCGCAGAGATGAATTCCCTAAAGAATTTGTATTTGGTGCATCAACCTCAGCTTACCAGGTTCTTCTTTCACTCTCTCTCATTATTCCTTTTCATCTATCGCCATTCTCTAGTAGACACTTCATTCTCCAATGTACCCTTTTGTTTCTGTTTCTGATTATGTCTTATACCATATATGAAAGGTTGAAGGTGCAGCCAATGAGGATGGCAGGAAGCCAAGCACATGGGATACCTTCGCTCATGCTGCATCTGGTTAGTATCTTCTATTCACATATGTTTCTTGGCATCAATTTTTCTTTCCATTGTTTAATGCTATTATTTTGTTCAAATAATTCATCATCAAAATATATTTTCAGGGAATGAGTATGTAGGTGATGGAGATGTTGCGTGTGATCATTATCACAAATATAAGGTCTGTCACTCTAAAGAGAACCAAAAGAAATTGTGGTATATATGCATGCATGCACACAATATGCATCTTACATATAGTATACCACTGGCTTTAAATTCACCTAAAAAACTTTGTTGTCTGTTTTGAGCTAATATCAACCTTGATTTTTCTGCAGGAAGATGTTCAACTCATGGCAGACATGGGATTAGAAGCCTACAGATTTTCCATATCATGGTCAAGGCTTATTCCAGGTTATCACTCAAAATATTGTTAGGAGCATTCTTAAATCACTTTCTAAAATAATAAGTTATATATATGTGTGTGTGTGAGTGTGTATTAGAGACACACTAGGTTTAATTTTGATTAGGCGCAATAAACTTTTGACTCCAATTGATCAAACTGTTATTTCCATGCTTTTGTTTTCATGTATTACCAGATGGAAGAGGACGAGTGAATCCCAAGGGTCTACAGTTTTATAACAACCTCATCA
>Ga0209489_109697_pt1 | contig 11695 bp, 5 predicted proteins | sample SiratrowhiteBW_FD_187527 | JGI IMG/M metagenome (GOLD analysis project Ga0209489, IMG submission 187527) | Root nodule microbial communities of legume samples collected from California, USA - Siratro white BW (SPAdes) (version 2) | ecosystem: Host-associated > Plants > Roots > Nodule | place: USA... | reverse complement strand
ATTATATATATTTTAATTTATTATATAATATAATACTTAATGATATTTAAAAATAAAAATATTAAATATTATGTAAATTTTTATAATAAAAATATCAAGTAATATTATTAATGAAATAAATAATAATAATAATAATATAAATATAATTATAATCTAATGAAAATAAATATAATTATTTAAATAAAAATAAATTACATAATAATAATAATAATAATAATAATAATAATAATTTTTATAATTATAAAATAATATTATCATTTAAGTTTAGCATAGAAATTATTTTAAAAAAGTTCCAACCCTATAATTTTATACTTTAAAATATTAATCAGTCTTATTTAATAAATTAATTATATTTTACTTTGATTTTAAATTTCAGTTTAAAAATAATTACACGATTTAAAAATTTTGTATGTTTTTCAAAAAAATTATTAATAAAATTAAATATATAAATTATATTTTATTTTTAATTACTTTTAATTATAAGAATAAATATATAATTTTTTCATATTAAAAAATATTAAAATATTTATTACACTTTCATATTATTTACAAATTTTTATAAACTTTCCATTTAAATCTTATATTTTTTTAATCTAAATTTTCACATACTTTTTACTTTGAACTAATTCAAATTCACTTTCTTAAATTTACTTTCTCAGTCCAAAGAAAACCTATTTCAGCAAGGGTTTCTCAGTCCAAAGAAAACCTATTTCAGCAAGGGAAGGAAAGTGAAGTGATTTAAATGGTCGAGATAAGCAAGAGAGAAGGAAACTAACATGTGCGGAAGTAATTAAAAATAAAGGAAGTGTAAATTTGTGAATTAATATGTTTATTACTAACAAAATCAATATGATAAGATGAAGGATTCCAATTTTGTTTTGGTGCAACAAGTGGATTTTGTTTTGGTGCACCAAGTGGATAACAATCTGGATAACATCCATAGTTTCCCATGTCATTTAATGTCAATGTTAATTCATTTCTTGAGTTTTGTGTTTCTCTTCTACTACATAAGATTTAAACAATTAATAAAAGGATTTACAGATACTAAAATAAATATTTGCCTTTAGAATAATCATAGTTATATTTGATTTCATTTAATGAACTTTTTTAGAGCTAAAGAGAATTCAAGGTTCCCCATTAACTTCTAATCTACATAATAATTATTTGCAATTTTTGTAAGAAGGAGTACCTTGCGAATCAAATAGAGGAAATCCTCAACTGATAGCTTCCCCTTTGAGATCCAATATCTTGGGCTTTATGAACCTTGGCAGGCAAATTATGCATAAGAACAACCAAGATAACTAGCTCACTCAGACGGAATTCAACAATTTAAAAGTTAGAAGTATTACCAGTTCTGTGACATATTCCACAACAATGTCCTCCATAAGAGCCACACTTTCAGGAAGTGGCTAATTGAAGCAGCAAAAAATAAAATAAAAGAAGTTAATAGACATAATTCTTTAAATTACAAGAAAAACATATTGTTAATTGTTACATAATGAAGACAATATAATGCAAATTATGTGTATACAGGGACATGCACAGGAAGGTAAGGGTTAACACTTAACACTCACGTTAGGATCATTATCACGTGCTGCACTAACGTAACCAAAAAACAATATTATTAGGAATGAGAGAAAACTAGACTAGAATGTTAAAAAGTTTAGAACAAAAATTCTCACATTCTTTTCGGAAAACTCCCGTTTTGCGCTTGGATGAAGTTTATGATGGTTGTGAGAAAGATGCTCTTGGTTTTGATGAGGTTTTTTTTTTTTTTTTGAAAAAATTAGGAGAGAAATACTTCACAAATAAGAATAAAAACTGGGCAAGACTTAAAAAAAAATAACATTACCTTCAACTCAAAACCTTAACGCAGTATATTTGTAGGTTTTCTCTTATGTGTTTTTCAATTTTTTCATTCTACTCAATGAGGAACTAGACTTACACTTGAATACTTTAGAATCTCTCTCTTAAAGTGTAAGTCCCTCTACATTGGTAAACTTTTCCTTGAACGGAAACATTTTTAAATACGAGTATCTCAAAAACCACCCTTTCAAAGTACCGCCATCACTATGGGACACACTTGTCTAAAAATTCATTAGGAAAACTTTCGATACATGGATCAAACGGTTTTTTGTCTGAGCCGGTCACCGCCAAAAACCTCACTCCCATACCACTTAATGGGAAATACAAGGTTACGCAACGAGAAAATCACCCAAATTATATGCGTGAAAAATAAGACATTTTCCACTCAAAAGAACCAAGAGAAGCGTAATATAATCCAAAATTCCAGAGTAGAAAAATAAATGTGACAGGAAAGAGCACACCAATTTTTGACGTATAAACCCCCAATAGAGGGACAAAAACCACAGGACCTAATCCAGAAAAATCTCCACTATATCATATAAAAAAGTACAGCAAAACACTTCTAGAAAATAACCTCACAAATATTCTACTCACAAGCAAATAGATGCTCAACAGGGTAAATAGAGTATATTCAAACAGTGACATAAATGAAATTCTTCTGAAAATACCATATTGATGCGAATGGTGAGAGGAACACGAGAATGAAATTTCACAAAAAAATACAGCATAAATGAGTACTCAAAACAATCATCCAAAGTAATCAGGAACTCTAAATGGTAAAAAGGGCACAATCTATTCTTTTTACTCTTTTTGTGTTGAGAGTAAAAACCTATTAAGTCACATTAAGTCATTCACTTAAAAATCCTATTGGGAATATTTTATTTTATTATTTTATTTTAAAATAAAATGTTGTTGGACTTAACTTGAGAAGGACCAATACAATAAACTCTCCTTCTTCCTTCCAACTTAAGAGAGGGCAAATGTCAATCCAGAAATAAACCGACAAGTTTCAAACTTTTCCTTTGTTAGAGCTTTTGTCATCAAATCATAACCATTGTCATTTGTATGAATCTTCTCAAGCTCCAATAGTTTGGAGTCCAAAACATCACAGATTCAATGATACCATGTATAAATATGTTTAGATCTATCATGAAAAGTAGGATTCTTGCCAAGATGAATAACACTTTTTGACTATCACAAAATAAAACATACATCTGTTGTTGAAAATTAAGTTATTGCAAAAATTTCTTCTTATGCTCACTCTCCATAACTTCTTCACAACATTCAGGTTCTCTCCGGTCAGTGAGAAACACATATCCATTAGATGAGTAGTGACTAGAGGGCAAAAGCTATCTAGAAGACCTCTTAATAGTAACAAAAGACCTCTTAATAGTAACAGAAAGTTCACCAAATCACCAATAACATTATCAATATCATTAACAGTTCGTTCAAACTAATCATTTTACCATAATTAGGCTCAATAATTCAATTAAGTAAATTTTCATAACTAAATCAGCTCTGATACCACTTGTTGGAAAAATCGAGGGACAAAATACAGAGAAAAGCAAACAAGAATGATAACTAAGTGAAATCTATAAGAGAATGATATCACCATCAACCCAAAACCTTAAGACGTTGAATTTGTGAATTTTTTTTATATGTTACTTAACTTTCTTATTTTTACCCAATACAAAACTAAACTTACAGTTGAATACCTAATTTAAAATCTCAATATAATATAATATGTAAGTTTTGTCTTTCCCACAAAATACCGGCGAATGAAAACCAAAATAATGAATGTTTCATCATCATCTTGTGTTATAGAATGTCTTACACGTTATTATTAATCCCAAATCAATAATAGCTTATTTTGATAATAAATTTGAAGTCTTCAAAGAAATAATGAGCAGTAACTAAAATATGACGGTACCTATTCTTCTAGTTTCCTGCAACCATTCGACCAATGAACAATGATATATATATATATATATATATAATTAACATGATGTAGAAAGATAAAATTCTTAATCAATTCTTCATGTTTTTATCATTCCTTGCAGCATTTAACAATTGTTTTCTCCATTTTCCATTTTTTAACCTGCACCCCATCACAAAGGAAGGGAGGGGTGGATGCTGATTTGAATTTCAGATTTAAGATTCTGGAAGATGTTTCTGGAATGTTCCAGAACATGTTTTCAAAATAGACATTCCATAATGACTTTACTCTATATGTTTCTGGAATATCTGTTACATTTCCAGAATGCAAGCAATTGGATAAGAAATGTGAGCGAGTGCTAAGCTAGTGTCTACAATTTGATCATATTTCAGGGCTGAAGATGTAAGGATCAATTTTGGGTTTGTTCACTAACATGTTGAAAAAGATAGGCATATATGGCATCTAGGGGAACACTGGATCATCTTACAATTCAAGGGTATGATGACATTATTCAATCGCCAACAACAATTATAAACTAAAAGGCAAAAACTTCTTCCCACCCATCACTTTTGACAGCACCGTCATCTTTTTTTTTTTAAAATTCTAAAAGTATATTTTAGAAAATAATTTTCAGAAATATATTTTAAAAAAAATTATTTTGGAAAGCATTTTTCAAAAAACTAATAATGAGAGTAAATTTCATTTTCGTATTCGTGATGGATACGCGTCAAAACTAATTGTAAAATTTTTGCCTAAACTAAATTAGACTCTAGTGTTCAAAGGAAGATTTTGAGATCTACAGCATGTAGACTTGTTCTTGCCTCTGTCATTCTTGTACATATTTTTATGCTGCCAAATTACATTTGGAGAGGGTCTAATAGATAAAATTTTCTTTACTTGATGTTGTTTCGGTAAACAAAATTTATTTTTAAAAATTTGATATTTTTTAATAAAATTCTAATTTGACTAAGTAAAAAGTTTATTAATTTTTATTTTAAAATATATAAAAATATATAAATCCATTAGATTTTACATAAAAAAATAAAAGTAAAATAATATTTACTTATGCACCCCTTATATTTAAGCTTACACTCCTTTAATTTCTTCCGGTCACTTTTAGCCTCCAAATCACGTTCACTCTCGGCACTCCTCTCAATTTTTTATGTCACCCCGTACAACCTTTAAACTTACAGTCAACAATCATTCTTTACATCTCCTGCAAAATATAAAAATAAATAAAAATGAAATAAATATAAATATAAAAATTAAAATTAAAACATAAAATAAAAACGGAAAATAAAATAAATATAAAAAGAAAAACAAAAATATAAAATAAAAACAAAAATAAACCAACAAAATATTTGTGTTAATTTTTCATTCACTCTAAAAATAACACGCTAGAGACACACAGACCATTACGTTCAATATTCTGAACATTTTTCAAAGACGAGTTTTTTCTGCACCTTTATACGTTTTTTCTGTACCTTAATAGAAAATTTTAATGCACCCTAATACGTTTTTCCTGCATCTTAATAGAAATTTTTAATACTACAATTGTTCTTATAAAAATTAATGAGAATCGGATGACATCCCATCTGGTTGTCATTTGAAAAAAAATTGACAACCGGATAAGCAGGTCATCCGCTTATTATTTTTTTTTCAAATGATAACCGGATGGTCTGCTCATCCGGTTGTTAATTTTTTTTCAAATGACAATCGGATGGGGTCTATCCGGTTCTCATTTCCAAATCAAAATGATAACCGAATGAAACTCATCCGGTTCTCATAGTTCAAATCGAAAAATTAATCTGTTCACCGTCAAGAACGTCCCAAACCCCAAATGAGACTTTAAGTAAGGGCTTCAAGTCTCATAAGACTTCATATTCATTGTTACTCCATTGTTATTCCAAGACAAGCAATGTCAAGGGGATAGAGGCGATTGAGAAAGAAATTTATGATGGTCACGTCTTGATTTAGGGTTTGGGACGTTTTTGATGGTGAACGGATTAATTTTTGGATTTGGACTATGAAAACCGGATGGGTTTCATCAGGTTATCATTTTGATTTGGAAATGAGAATCGGATGACATCCCATCTGGTTGTCATTTGAAAAAAAATTGACAACCGGATAAGCAGGTCATCCGCTTATTATTTTTTTTCAAATGATAACCGGATGGTCTGCTCATCCGGTTGTTAATTTTTTTTCAAATGACAATCGGATAGGGGTCTATCCGGTTCTCATTTCCAAATCAAAATGATAACCGAATGAAACTCATCCGGTTTTCATAGTTCAAATCGAAAAATTAATCTGTTCACCGTCAAGAACGTCCCAAACCCCAAATGAGACTTTAAGTAAGGGCTTCAAGTCTAATAAGACTTCATATTCATTGTTACTCCATTGTTATTCCAAGACAAGCAATGTCAAGGGGATAGAGGCGATTGAGAAAGAAATTTATGATGGTCACGTCTTGATTTAGGGTTTGGGACGTTTTTGACGGTGAACGGATTAATTTTTGGATTTGGACTATGAAAACCGGATGGGTTTCATCAGGTTATCATTTTGATTTGGAAATGAGAACCGGATGACACCCCCATGCGGTTGTCATTTAAAAAAAATTAACAACTGGATGAGCAGGGCATCCGGTTTTTATTAATTTTCATAATGGTAATTGTGGCATTAAAATTTTTTTATTTGGATGCAGAAGGAATGTATTAGGGTGCTGGAAGAACTCGTCTTTTTTAAATTGCATGCAATGTTTTTTATGTTTTTTTTCTTATGTTTGGGAGTTTTGGTTTGGTAGGTGCAATTTGTGGGTGTTCATGGTAGTGTAGTTTATAGTTTTATCTGGGGAGTATGCGACTTTGTTGCTTTTTTTCCTAACAATATTTTCGTCTTTTTCACGTTAGCTATGGAGGTGCAGGAGGATATTATGGAAGTGCAAGAAAAATGCCTCAAAAAAAATAAAGAGTAAATTTATATTTGGTATACCTCCGTTCCGTCTTTAAGAAAACAAGTTAAAATCTGGGCCCATGCTTCTATTTCTACTGTTGCCTTTTTATAAAACAATCTTCATAATTATTTTTTAATATAATAATTAAATAAGTTTTTGACATTATAATTTGTGAATAAATTTTAGATATGTTATGTGTATCACCACACAAATTATCTCGTATCTATTTTTATTAAGAAGGTTTTAGTATGTGCACGATTATCTTTTACTTAGTACGTTATTCAAAAATAATCTTATATTTTAAAAGTTATAAAATTTTAAAATATGAGAATTTTAAAAATTAAAACCATCAATTTCAATATAAATAATCTTTTCCATTATCTTATATTCTAAGAATTATAAAATCTTTAAAATATGAAAAACAAAAAAATAATAATAAGATAATACAAGAAAAAAGTTTTTAAAATGTTTTTCTTTAAACATAAAAAAACTAGAAAAAGGTACTTTCTTTTTAATAAAAGTACAAATAAAAAGTTAAAAAAAAAAACTTTTCACATATCAGGATTACTCATAGACATTATGAATGATGAAACGAAAATGTCCTTAACAAAAAAGGTGTGAAATATTTCTATTATCCTCATTCGCCTTACACCTTCATTCCACATCTTTATTGCTCAAAGTAAAGAGTGCACAAGCTTGGAGAAGAGCATCCACAGTTTTCTTTCACGGTCGTTGTTGTCTTTGAAGGTATGTCTATTGTTGTAAATGGAAGAAAAAAGGGAAGAGGGTAGGTCAAGGTCATTCTCGCGCAATGTTCCAGAATAGATTTTCTTTTCAAAAGAGTTAATTATAGATTCCGAAAAAACTTTGAAATTGTATAATTTGGAAGTTATTTTTAAATCTTGGATTAGCTTTCGAATTGTATAATTGAAAATAGTTTTTTATTATGAAATTACGTTTCAGATTATATAATTCGGAAGTTTTTTCAGATTCGAAAATTCGTTGTGGATTGTAAAATCTGAAAAAAATACTTCACTTCTCTATTTATTGGTGAGTTTTTTTATTTGTTATATTAATGTAAAAAAAAATTGATTTTTGACAAATTAAAAAGCGTATCGTTCTGTAAAGGAAAGCGTTGAGGAGGTCGATAAGATGTTGTTGCTGATGATGAAAGTACTGATTGTTCTTTGTTAGTGAATTATTGTGACCTTGTTGCTTTTAAACTATGGGAAGGTGAGGTAAACACTTTCAAATTATGTATTATTTTTAAGTAAGTTTTGATTTTTTTTAATTGATTACAAAAGATTTATTTTATTTTGTAAGATTGGGAAGAACTAAAATTTATCTCCCATAGTAGAAAAATTAATAAGTTTAGATTGGCTTGTTTTGAAGTTGAGATATTTGTTCTAAATTTAGGGTACGAAAGTTATTAGTAAAGAGTTATCACAATGTGAAAATTGTTTGAGATGCACATGTACAACTTAGCTAGCATATAATTTTACTATGAAGGCAAATTTATTCTATCTAGTTGGATGCATAGTATTTACTGATAAGAGTGTCACATTGATATTTGAATTAAAATTTTGTATTTTTTATTTTTAAAAATATCTAAATAATTAATAACAAATATAAAGAAAATAGTTAGAATATTTTATAAAATACAAAGGAAAATAATTTACTATATATTTTTCTATTATAATTAATTAGTTAGAAATATCTATAAAATAATTTATTTTATTTTCTTTATATTATTTTTTAATTTTAATTCAATTATTTTTATATTATTTTTATTTTAATTTTAATCAATTAATAATTATAATATTTAATAATTATTACAGATGAAAAAATAATATGTAAAAAGTTAAAAATTATTTAATAACCATAATTGATATACTAACCTTATAAAAATAAAAAATAATGTAAAAATAGAAAAAAATAATTAAATGAAAAGAAAAAAAGAAAAATGCAATAAAAAAATAAAAAAAATATTATTTTGAAAGAAATAAAATATAAAAAGTATTACTGAGATAAAAGAAAGTGTTTAAAACTACCCTCAACCGCCTATAATTACGATTACAAACACCTTTCTACATTCAAAAACTGCCTTCGACTAAAAAATCACATCCAAACGTCCAAATCTTCCACCTTTTAAAATCTTCAGCTACCGATTTAGACCGTCCCAAACTTTTTTAACTTATACCAATGACAATTTTGTCTTTTCGTCAAAATTAGTTGGGAATTTAAAAAAATATGAAAGTGGATGGTGACATTATGGAAATGCAGGAAGAAGGTGTTTTACGCATTGAAAAACCATTTAGGACAAGCCGTCCACAGTGATGGACACTTAGATTTTGTCAAAAACTTTATTATTAATTTTGTTACTTACTTTTTTTCTTTTTGTTTGAAGAAATAAATAAAAGCAAGTCAATCTTTTTTAATTGTTTACTTTACCATGATTAACGCTTATTGAATGGTTTACTTTACGATGATTAATGCTTCTTGAACGGTTTACAATAGTTAATGCTAGTCAAAATTGGCTGCAATGAGTTATAAAAATCTATTTATAAACAAAAGATACATGCTCAACATTTTAGAGGCCTAAAGTAAATTAGAAAAATGAGATTTTTTTTAAATTAATAAAATAATTAAAATTATGATATTTTTATTTAATATTTATTTTTTGAATTCTTTATGATATAAAATTATCTATTAAATTATCATAATTAATTTTATTTAAAATATTTTTTTCAATAGATAATAAATTTAATCTGTTTAATTTTTGTTGGGACATTATTGATCTTAAATAAGATTTTATTAGTTTAAGTTTTGAAAAACTTCTTTCAACCGAAGCAATTGATACTGAAATTGTTAACATTATTCTATATGTTATATATACATTTGGAAAATATTTTATTCTTTTTATATAATTAAGAATATTAATTAGTTTATCATTTTCCAATCATATAATCTCCTTTAAGATATTTAATTTAAAAAATAAATCTAATTATCAAGATCCAACATTTATCATGTTTCAGATATTTTTCTTTCAAAAGGACACAATGCAATGACTTTATTTTTTTAATACTAAGAAAACTAAAAATATCTTCATAAATTTTAAATTGTTCAAATCTATTTTGGAGTTTGAGAATCATATGAGTTTGAGAATTAAAATTATTATCTTTATTGACTATTTTATTGTTGTCTTTACCTATATTTATATCATTATCTTCACTTATATTTATATTGTTATCTTCTTCTTTCATTCAAAGAAGACTAATCTGTATTTATATTGGGTCTGTATTCAAATCATCTAGTTGACATATTTTTATATTTTTATATAAAATTAAAACAATAATATATATCACTAAATATAAATTATAAGTATATAAAATGAGACTAAATTAAAAAGATAAAATCTGATTGTCAAGACAGTGAACTTGATGGTAGTATCTTGTTTTGAAGTCTCAATCCTCCTTCTATCTTTGGATCATGTCCTTTGGTAAGTCTTTAAATATAATTTATAAATTCTAAATTCTATATAATTTATAAATTTTAAATTTTCTTCCTTGAATCTACACAAATTATTTTATGATTAATTAAATAATAATGAAAAATAAAAAAATTGAGATCAATTTAAAATGAACTCAAAAAGAGAAAAATGAACACAAACTCTTCCTCTTCAATCAATCACCACTCCAATCCAAGTCTCTAAATAAAAACACACACATAAACGCACCATGTAACAAATTGAATTTTTTTGTTGAACAACAGAGATATTATGATATTATGAAAAAACAAAGAGATCTAGAAAATCTTGCAGCAAACTTTTGAATTCATAACAATCATCGATCGAGTGTTCTCGGCTAGCATGAAATCCACACGTACCTTCTGGCTTGCCCCCAGATTTGAAATACCCCATTTGACAGATCAATGTAAAAATGTCTTTTAATGGGCTCTTGATATCTTCAACCTTTCTCACTAAACTTTGACGTATGTCTCTCAAAATGGCATTAGTTGAGGGACTTGCATGGCTAGACAAAGGATTCTTTTCAACATTTGGTTTATCTTCTTGAAAGGTTAACCATCCCGCATCTATCAATCGTTGAACCTTGTACTTAAACTGCCTGCAGTTCTCAATGGAGTGCCCAACAACTCTGCCATGATATTCGCACTTAGCGTTAGGATCATAATTCCTAGAATAAGGTGGTTGCGGAGGTTTACTAGGGCATATTGCAACCAAAGCACTTTGAAGAAGACTAGGCAGAAGCTCTGTATATGACATCAGAATGGGAGTGAACTGAATTTGTTCCCTTCTTTGGAATGAACTCTGCCCTTGAGGTTGATTAAGATTTGGTCCCCCTTCATTCCTCCAATTTTGCTTGGGCATATAAACATTAGGAGGCACGAAAGAAGGTCGTATTGCCGGAGGCACATTTTGTTGATACACAGGTGGTGTACTTGCGGCATAAGAGGTATGGAACGCTCCGGCCTATATCGAGTTGATGGATATCCTCCCCACTGAGTTGTGGTTGAAGCTACTTGTCCTTCACCTTCTTTTTTCTTCCCCAAGTTAAACCCCGTTTACTTACCGATCATTGTTGTACTTTGTGCAATTTTGCCAGTTTTCAACCCCAGCTCAATTCTTTCTCCAATGATGACAATGTCAGCAAAATTAGAGGAAACACTGCCCACCATATGTTCATAGAAAGGTGACTGTAAAGTACCCATGAACATAGTCATCATTTCCTTATTATGCAAGGGTGGTTCCACTTGAGCAGCCAATTCCCTCCATCGCTGAGCATACTCTTTAAAAGTCTCACCGCCTTTTTTCGACATATTCTGTAACTGCAGTCTATCAGGAGCCATATCGACATTATACTTGTATTGTTTCAAGAAAACATCTACTAAGTCGTTCCATGATCTAATTCGGGTCGGTTCCAGAT
>Ga0209489_109695_pt1 | contig 11697 bp, 6 predicted proteins | sample SiratrowhiteBW_FD_187527 | JGI IMG/M metagenome (GOLD analysis project Ga0209489, IMG submission 187527) | Root nodule microbial communities of legume samples collected from California, USA - Siratro white BW (SPAdes) (version 2) | ecosystem: Host-associated > Plants > Roots > Nodule | place: USA... | reverse complement strand
CAATGGCACAGTGAATTAGTCAAGAGTGATTCTTCAAGAAAAAGCCCCAATTGATTTTGATCAAGAAATTCTCAATTACCCAAAGTGTTTTTCTCACAGTGATCTCAAGAATTGACTCTCAATTTCTGTAATTCAGACTATTGCGCACTTTAGAAACCTTGCAGTTTTTATAAAGGAAAAACCCCCAATTATGTTTTCACAAATCAGTTATTTAAGTTCTGCCAGACACGAATAAATCGATTTCATAAAAACTGGAATCAATTTATTTTTGTCCAGTGCAGTGTATTTCAAACCAGTTTGCACCAAACTTTAGCTAGCTCACTTTGATTAGTTTTAATCACTCTTAGACCATTGTGCTGGTGCAATTCTCCTCAATTATACATAGGTTCTTTGCCAATCAATCTCTCACTCACTCACACAAGACCAAATCCCAAATCTCCTCCAATTGTTTGCTTGCTTTGTCTTGCTTGTTTTGTCTTGTTTGGCTTTATCAAATCTTTATTCTTGTGAGAGTAATAACACATGCAATAGAGAAACATGATTAGCTTATGAGAAAGATATGATTAACCATTTTATTTACCAATACGAAAGTATCGAACCAAAAGAAACTGATATTTTAATTTTCTTCTTGAAGAGAGAGTACAATAGACTTTTGTTATAATAGGTATATTTTTGCTCTAATGCTCTATTGCTCTCTTTTTATATGAAATATGGAGTACAATATATAATCTCAAGATAGACTCTTCAAATTCATCTTTCTACCCATAACAAGTATGTTATAATTAACATTAAAAATACATAATTAAAGGTAGTAATTATTAACCATCCAAATTCCTGCTGAACATAAATGTTACTGAACCGTTTACATTTACTAGTAAGTAAATCTACCATATCCATAGAGTGACTAGCTAAGAAATCATGACCATGGTTTTTCTCACTTGCATCCTTTTCGAAATATTTTCACTTAAAGTACTCTTCTTTTCAATCAAGTGAATGATTATTATTTGATCAAACCACACATGAGGCTGAAGCATTATTAATTTCAGTAGCCACTTCAAATTTACATGTCTTTCTTGGAAATTAAGTGATTCAAACTGAAGAGAATTTTTATCCTTGGAAACATTAAGTGACAAGTCCTTGTTTTGGTTTCCCAAATCTTCTAGTTGGACTTCTAAAATTTTGGCCTACCTTAAAATTTCATAGGCCTCTTCTATCTTTCCCTTATTTTTTTATGTTGCAATAGGAATGGTTGAAGACAGATCAGATGTTGATAGATTCGTTATATGTGTAGAGCTACCAATAGCTTTCTTAACTACCTCTGCTTTTATAGTCATAGGATCATATTCATCATCCTTCCACCCTAGATTATTAAGCATTGAATTCAATATTGGGTTGTACATATCCTCTCCTAAAACAATCATATCACTATCTTCATCAATTTGAGGATTGAAAAGTTTGTCTTTCATTGCATTAGCCACAAACTATGCTTTATTCTTTGCATCTTCTGTCTCTACCATTTATGTTTCTAATGCTTTGGATGTTTTAATAACTTCTTCTCCATCCTTAACTTTCCCTTCACTCTTGAGAGAAAAGACTTTTATCTTTAGATTGAGTTTGAATATTTGATTCTTCGTCATCTACACGTGTGCGATCACTCATCATTTTTGTCCTTCAATTGCAACATTCGATCTTTCATGAAAATTGAACACCCCTTCTGTAATCGTCATATACTAAGAATATTATTTTTCAAGTTAGGTACATAATAGTCCTTCATAATACCTTCTTTTCCATCCTTTTTGGGAAAAACTTATTTTCACTCTACATTTGATTGGAACATTTGTTGAGTCTCTGAAAGACACATGTCCATCTTCCAGTTTTTTTATATCAACAGAAAGATGTTTGTGCTCACACATATGTTTGCTAGCACCAGCATCTAGATACCACACCATGTCACTGTCTAGAGTGATGTCTTTATTGGCCATCATGAGGATCCCCTCATCTTTTGTTTCATCTTCCTCAAGTAAATTTGCATTTTCTCCCACTTTCTTCTTGGCATAGCAATCCTTTGTGTAACGTCCATATTTTTCATAACTATAACAGTCAACATTTGAACGATTAGAACGATCACCTCTTCCATGACTGTAGCCTCGTCCTCGCCAATTTTGCTGGTTCATTTGTCATATCTCTTCATTGTTGTTTCCATACCATGATCTCTTTTACGACTATAACTGCGACCTCTACATCCTTGTTCTATTTCTCCATTGTGTTGCGCATATATCACCTTGTCCACCTTGATGGTCATCTTTGTTTGTAAGACTTGCAAGATGACTTATTTCTTTTTCTTCTTTCGTTATTCATGTGCTTTAAGAGAATATTCGAGATCATCCATGGTCATTTCTTCCAAATTTCTTGACTCCTTGATTGTACATACAATATTTCCAAAGGGTTTCTCCATTGCGTTTGAATTGATTAGCTACTATTTGAACATGAGTAATGTAACTAGATATATCTTTTAAATCTTTTATCTTCATGGCCTCCAACCAACTCACCTCATGGAGTTTAAAGACACATTTATTTAATTTGATTGACACCCTTGAACACTTTTTCCAAGATGTCCAGCGCATCCTTCAAAAAGTTAATGCAGCAGCAATCTTTTCAAAAATTGAGTCATCAAGAGCTCCATACAATATGTATAAAAGTTGTCTTTCGTGTCTCTTTCAACGTTTTTTTTTTTTTTTACCATGGTATTTTCTGGTTCTTCAAAACCTTCTTGCACTACCTCCCAAGCATCTTGAGATCCAAGAAGGACTTTCATTTGAATGCTCCAATTGTCATAATTTATTCTTTTTATTAGTCAAGACAGTGACAGATTATTGGTCACACTCGACATAACACACTAGCACTAGATTTTTATTTTAGTGCATATATTTTTGTTGTGATGCTCTAGCATTCTATTTTTTATAAAATATAAAATAATATATATAATCTCAAAATAGATTCTTTAAAATCATTTTTTTATAATAATTATGTTATGATTAACATTATAATTAACATTAAAAGTACAAAATTAGAATTAAAAATAGTAGTTATAATTATTGAGCATCCAAATTCCTTTTAAAAAAACCCACACCCTTTGATAAACTAATGATTTATTATGAGTTTAATGCTAATAGAAACTAAAGGTCACACTGCTTGTTTCCAAGTAGACCATGAAGTTAAATAATGGCGTGGTCTTCATCCGTGTTTTATACCAGGTTTGAGATAGCTAATCCACCTCAATCCTCAACTCTTTCCACGTCTTTCAAGACCTAGATATAAATCATACATGTAGGTAACAAATAAAATCGGGGTTTGGACTTTGATTCTCCAATATGAAGAACATGCACACTCATTGATTGAGAGAAAAAGGGTATAGAAAAGTTGTATTATTACCCGCTTTGGCAGGCACTGAACGCCAGTTTCCATGGCCATGCTTCTCTACGTAGTCGAGGAGCTTGTTGTCTTCTTCTGGTGACCATGGTCCTTTCTTCAACCCTACCTTCTCACAGCATGGCATCCTTCCCATTTTAATGGCAAGCTGTTGTATGGTAACCCGAACCAGTGCTTGTTGTTGCGCAGTGCAGGCCAAGAGTTAACATATGCATACATAGAAGGATATATTGGAAGGGTACAAGTAGGTGATAATTATACTGTAGTAAGTATAAATACAGTACCCAATATCAAAACCATAAGCTTAAATATTTATCTGTCATCTTTAAGAAGATGGGGTTACGATCAAAGTGGTAGCTTCTACACAAGTCATTTTAGAAGAGGTTTTTTGAAAATATATTTGACATTAGAAAAATGCTTACAATTAAGCAGAAGCTAGACAATTTTTCCACATGACAATGTTTATACCCGTGCTTCCCAACTGTGTATGACAACCGAACAGGTATATGTCCCCCAACCTTACATCAAAATCAATAATGGATTAACTGCTGTCGTACAGCTTTAACTAAATTGGTTAAAAACACAAAAGAGGATTACTTTGGAATTAAACCAAATAAAACATATTTCATGAATCCCTCAATCACAGACTAGCATGTCCCATAACATGAATCAACAGAAGGGGAGCCACCATGACTTCAATTACTGGCTGCAAGGATACACATTTGTCAGCCAAAGCTCAGAATGACAGTATCTGCCATGTTGCCATCATTATCACTTAGTTTTTGCCCTATTTAGAATTACTTTGAAACTGATAATTTAGTGACGAAGCAGCAACCATCGACTCATCCGTTGCTACTTGTAGGTAGCATCGTCATTTTATTTTCTATTCAATTGAATTTTAGTCCTTGTAACTTATACATGCGCCCTGTCAAACATTTTCTGCGACTAAGGATTTCAGAGATGAGTCATCTGCTATTAACCAGCAGTGGTGTTGGAACAAAAGGATTATTTAGCTTTAAAAACTGCAAATCAGCACGGGTCTGCAATATGCCAAATATTAGAGAGAGATAAACATAGAATAAGAAATTACATTTTTGTTGTCTCGTATCAATAAAAAAACATAAATTACTACAACAACTATACAAAATGACGTCTTCCACGTAGTATTGGATGTATGGCCAATGAGACTGAAACTAAAGTAACATTGACTAAATCAGAAGACTACGTTAATTCTCTTAATTATGGAAAGTGATATTTTAACAACCATAGAAATACTTAATAATTTATTTTTAAGAGTAATATAGTCAATAAAAAATATTTTTTTATGATTATGAAAGGGTAAAATAATAATGTAAATAGTTGGATAAACTTATTGGATTGTTAAATGCCGTTGTACTTTAATTTTACAACCCCTTTTAAAGTTCACTTTTAATCCAACCAAAGAAAAAGAAAGATTAACAAAATTTGCGAACTGCATGGTAGATTAAAAATAAGGAAGATGGTTCATAAACACCAAGTTTTGTTAACTATACACGACACTAATGACATGATTTTTTTTTATTTTAAAATATAAAATAATTAACAACGAAAATAAAAATATTATTATTATTAGGTAATATTTTCCTGGAAACAATGGATAGATACATCTCTTTTCATCGCATGGTTTTCCATGGAAGTCGCTGAATACTATATAGTGACAGTAACATGTAACATCGCGACCTTGGCATTCACCGTATGTTTTTTTCATAAGAAATATTTCGTTAAAACAAAAGGAAACCAAATCTTAAGCACAAGGAATGCTCAAGAATATAGCATCAAGAACAAGAGAAAACAAAAATACAGTTATCTGTTTCCTGAGAGCAACCATCTGCCACCTATCATATAAGAACGCATAACGTGATTGAGACACATACTAAGACACTCAACCTAATATGAACCTGAAAACCCCTCCAAACACAAGAAGTTACAAATCACACATTTTGTTAGAACCACACATATTTTGAAAGAAATCGTTATATTAGACCTTCTACATGGAAGTGGATTCGTTAAACAGCTCTTCAATACTCCCAGACCTTGCTGTTCTAAACGCTTCCACAGCCAACATAATGTCATCATCTTGTAAGTTTGATACACAGCCTTCCATTACCTTCAGAATTTGGCTACTAGCTCCCATCACATTATTTTCACCCTTGTAGGTAACTAAACGTTCTGTGTTCGTGATTTCTGGAATATCAGAAACTGCAGGAAGCATTGGAATGCTCAAAGTGGATACAGATGACTGAAAATCATGATTTGTGGCAAGCACGAGGGCATACATGTTATACACTGTCATGTGTTTGGTTGACACTGAATCTGGTGAAAGACAAGGTTGAGTTGGAATTTTGCTTAAGACTAGCCCAGAGAGATGGGAGGATCCAGATCCAACTTGCAACATGGATCCTCTGGCTTCAGCTTCAAGTCGAGCACTCTCCCATTGAGCCACGTGGCCGATATTGATGGTGTCCTTAGCCTGGTCATGGCCACCACCACACGCTTCAAAAGTGTTCTGTTTTACCTTTTTGTGGGTAGTGGGATCTAAGCCCATTCTGATGAGTCTTTTCTTGATGTTGGTATTCCAGTAGTTCTTGATCTCATTGTCTGTTCTTTGGGGCAGGTGAGCTGCTATGATTGACCATCTGTGAATGCAATACAGAAACATGATTAGGTTCTGAGATATACGATGAACCATTTCATTTACCAATACGAAAGAATCAAACCAAAAGAAACTAGAGATCACTTGTTTCCAAGTAGAGCATGAAGTTGAATAATGGTGTGGTCTTCCTCCATGCTGAAGTTTCCTCGTTTTATATCAGGTTTGAGATAGTTAATCCACCTCAATCTGCAACTCTTTCCACATCTTTCAAGACCTAGATATAAATCATACATATATGTAACAAATAAAATCAAGATTTGGACTTTGATTCCCCAATATGAAGAACATGTACACTCATTGATTGAGAGAAAAAGGGTATAGAAAAGTTGTATTATTACCCGCTTTGGCAGGCACTGAACGCCAGTTTCCATGGCCATGCTTCTCTACGTAGTCGAGGAGCTTGTTGTCTTCTTCTGGTGTCCATGGTCCTTTCTTCAACCCTACCTTCTCACAGCATGCCATCCTTCCCATTTTTAATGGAAGCTGTTGTAAGGTAACCCGAATCAGTCCTTGTTGCCACGCAGTGCAGGCCAAGAGATATCATATGCATACATAGAAGGATATATTAATTGGAAGGGTACAGTAGTAGGTGATTCTTATTGTACCTTACATAAAAACCGTAAGCTTGAATATTTATTTGTCATCTTTAAGAAGATAGGTTAGGATCAAAGTAAATTTATTGAACCGGTGTATTTGTCATGGTATTTATATGCACATGTAAATGCATAGTTTAAAATTTCTACATAAACATGTAAATGCACAACTTTAAAATATACTTTCAAACACGATTTTAGTATTAATTAAATGGTTCGCTTTAAAAGTGTTTCAAAAGTATGTTTTGTGCTATTTTTTATTCATTTCTAATTAATTTTGAGCAAGTTATGCATAAAAAACGATTTTAATTTTTTTTTTAAATTGTGTCTATAAACACAAGTTGCATACTTTTCTTAATTTTCATTTTCAAGTTGTTTATGTTAACTTGAATAGTGTTTTGGACTTTCTTTTAATGTTTTTTTAAATCCTTTTCATAGTCTCAAGCTTCTTCACTACAAATTGAAATTCTGCCTTCTAAATTTCAACTGAAATTTTGCCTTCTAAATTAGTCTCGCTAGTACCAATTGATCCCACCGTCTATGGAAGACTTTTTATCAAGCAATGTTTTGATACCTATCTCCCAATCTTGATGTTTTAATGGTAAGTTTTTGTTGAAGAGAACTAGTTTTCCAATTACAAGATTTGCATTTTTTTCTATAATGTGTTGTCATATTCATGATGGTTACCAAACTAATTTGAACGAGAATTACAATTGCAACAATAACTGAAACAATTGTGCAGGTGATTAGAACTTTAGTCTTTCCAAGAGATGAAGGTAATATAGTTTTATCAAGTAAAAGGTGACCAGATAGAAAAGGATTATTGGAAAATGCACGTGGACCAAAACTATATTTGTAGAATCGTTTAATTATTGGAAAATGCACGTGGACCAAAACTATTTTTGTAGAGTCGTATAATGATCTCCCAGTGAAAACAATTAAAATAAAAGTTAAAATAAAAGCAAAAACATGATTCATATATCCCCATTTAAAACAGAAAAAAAAAACTCAAAAGACAAATCGTGTTATAACATACTCGACTTCAAAAACAATTTAAAAGAAATACACAACTCACACTTAAGAAAAACAATATTAGAGTTGTGTTTTTATGCATGACTTCTTTAAAATTATTTTAAAAAACAAAAAGAAAATAGCATAGAGTACTTTGACACACCATTTTAAAATGAAAAATTTTATTAATATCAAAACAGTATTTGAAAACACCATTTCTTTATTTTTGAAGTTGAGTATCCAAACACAATTTATCCATTTCATTATAAATTTGAAATTTACCAAATTTTGTAAATTCAATCGCAAATTACACTCTTTTCATAAATTTACCCAAAGCGGTAGGTTTTTATACTCATTTTTCTATCGACACTTTATTTTCTTATTTCAAAATATTAATAAGGTGATATTTGTATTTATGTATACATGCGCGTGTGTGTGAGTTATGATGCAACTCATATATAAAAGACTAACACTATCTTCAATTTCAAATTACGAGATTAGATTTGTGAGTATTTCTTTTTATATATTATACATATAAAATTATGTTTAAAACTTTGTTGCTTAAAGTTCTATTGAACTTTGATCCACCAATAATAATGTAAAAAGTAATTAAATTGAAAAGAAATTAACCATCATTAGAGTCGTGTTGTTCTGCTATAAAAGGGGATGTTTGATTTGTACTAAAGAAAGTGGTATTGATGAGCGAAAAATTCATCATAAATTGTTTCACATACTCTTTAAACAAACATGGCTCTTAATCTTCTATAACTAGTATGTTCTTCAATCTCTTACTTTTCAAATAAGTTGGATGCAAAATGTCACATCTTTTCAAATTCAAGTGATGTTGATGACATTTCAAGAACTTGAAGAAGGTCTAAAGTTTTCATCCGTTGATCCTAAGTCATAAAGTCATATTTTTTGTGCAATCTTTCGACAACATTGAAGAATATATCATCATTAGATGGATAACTGGACACAATATTCTCCAATGTATTGCAAGAGAAGTCTCTATCAACACTAAAATTTTCATAGTCATCTTGAAAAAAAAATAAAGTGAAATTTGTGCATATAAATCTTAAATTTGAAGCAGTAAAAAATTCTTAACAATTTTAGTTCTCTTAACATCCAAAGGGGACAACTAGAAGTATGACAAGACAATTTGTGTTTGCCTACCAAAATAGTTCAATAATTTATTTTGTTTTGTATTTCTTGAACTTATAAAAATTATGAGCTATTTTCTTGTATTTTTAGGTATAAATAGTAATTGTGACTAGGTTATAAATAAGAATCTTTGATTCAAGTTTCTCATGAAACTATTTCATGATCTAAAACAATGAGGATATTTAACTACATTTTTAAGTTTCGTATGTCTATATTTGATATCTAGAGTAAGGTTAAAATTCATTGGAAATATGAAACAAAATATGTTAAATGTTGTATTGACAAGTTGTTCGGAGTTCTGACACTAGTCCTCTAACTCATCACAAATTTGGTTTATAAATCCATTGTTAATTCATTAGTCCTCTAAGTCATCACAATTTAATTTTGACGTCCAACAGCATACAATATTTTGAATAAATGGTTTTGTTTCTAGTTGCTCTATACAACATATGAATTAATTGAATTCATGTGACACTACAAGAAAAAAATATTTAGAGACTAATTTTTAGCTACCAAATAAAATTGTTGCTAATTGTTATCAAAATAATCACAAAATTAGGTTTTGGTTGCTAAATAGCTACAAAATAAAAGTAATGATTGGATTTAGTAACCAACTAAGTCAAGATAATTGGTATCTAACATTACATACCAAGATTTTAGTCACTTATACCATTAGATTCTAAATTAGTCTCTGACTTAATTAGATACTAACTTAGAATGTAATAGTATAAGTGATTAAAACTTTAGTAATTAATGTTAGATATCGATTATCTTAACTTAATTGATCACTAAATTCAATCATTACTTTTATTTTGTAATTATTTAACAACCAAAACCTAATTTTGTGATTATTTTAGTCACAATTAGCAACCATTTTATTTGGTAGCTAAAAATTGGTCTCTAAATAGCTTTTTTCTTATAGTGTGACAACAAAATATGAATGTTTATAATCCATTGTTAATTCATGTTCATATAGTATGGTAAAATTTGGATATCAATTTTACATATTTTCAGCATTCTTATGTTACACATGAGAGGTAAAGAGACAACAATATTCAATGGAGTCAATAGTAACTTGTAGAAAGAATACTTAAGGGAGTCACCAGGAATGACTTGAGTAAAGAATGCTCAACCAAGTCAGAGTGGCTAGTGTCAAGAATACTCAAGGGGTTAACCAAGAGTGCTTAAGAACCGAAAGAATACTCAATTAAGCCAAGAGTGACTTGTGTCAAGAATACTCAATGAGTCAACTAAGAATGACTAAGAACCCAAGGAACACTCGAGTGTACTTCATAACAATAATCTGTCTTATTGAACTTGGCTTATTGGTCAAAAACTAAATATAATTTGTTGAGACAAACAAACCAATATAAACGTTGCAAACATTACTCTTTTACATTACATGATTTTATCATCTACACTAACTTAAGAAAGAGAATATATAAGAACAAGAATTTCAAATAAGTAATTATGTTAATTACTTAGATAGCATTTGTACCTCCTAGTCAGACCCAATGTGGTTGTACAAGTCTAGTAATATATTGTTTTATTAACAAAATTATCATCTCAATGGTCAATATTAGACAATGATTGTGAAAAGCTTTTAGAATTTATTAAAAATATAATTGAACTTTTCATTCTTGTGTCTTTCCTATTTTTTACATTCACAAACCCTAAGATATCTCACAAATCCTAATTGTGTTCGTCAGTACAAAGCCTTAAAATTAATTAATTCATGATTAAAAAAAAAAACTGCTTGTTTTAATGTCGCCAATATTGTTTGCGTAAGATAGGAGTATTTCTAATATATATATTGGTCATGATTGAATTGACGAGGATGCTTTTGAAGTAATAAACGCTGCCTCGTAGCTAACAAGTTAGTTAAAAGCTACCTACTTACTTTAAAATATATTTTGATTCTATGTTTTTCACGTGGGTATACTTGTTACCTGATCACCTTGTTAATTTTTGAAATGAAGAAAAAAAGAGCTGATAGGAAAAACGGGTATAGGGACCTACCACTTTGATCGTGACCCCATCTTCTTAAAGATGACAGATAAATATTTAATAAGCTTACGGTTTTCATATAGGGTAAAATAAAGTATAACTTACCCTTCCAATATATCCTTCTATGTTTACATATATGTTAATTTTTGGGCTGTACTGCGTAACAAGGACTGACTCGGTTTACCTTACAACAGTTTGCCATTAAAATTGGAAAGGATGCCATGCTTTGAGAAGATAGGGTCGAAGAAAGGATGCCCTTCAAAATAAATTAAGAATTTGTATGGTTGTTAAAATATCACTTTCCATAATTATAAGAAAGTTAACATAGTCTTCTCATTTAGTCAATGTTACTTTAGTTTCAGTCTCATTTGGCCTACATTCAATACTACATAGAAGACTGCGGTGTTGTAGTAATATTTTTATTGGTTTTCATTGATACGACATAACAAAAATGTAATCTATTATTCTAACTTCATCTCTCTCTAATATTCTGTTGCACATATTATTAGATTTGTTTTATAACCTTTCAATAGGTACATCGTTTTTATCAAAATTAAGACAACAGTTTTGTAAAATATACATTAATTTTCTATTGGGTCAAAGTTAGAAAGAACGAGAATTATAATGTCATCCACAAGTGATCTATAATTGATGTAAAAAGCAAATGATCTGAATGTAATTTTATACGCAGTAAGAGTTCAACAGTTCAAAATGATTTTACGTGTTCACACACACATACATATATATATATATATATATATATATATATATATATATATATATATATATATATATATATATATA
>Ga0209489_109694_pt1 | contig 11703 bp, 6 predicted proteins | sample SiratrowhiteBW_FD_187527 | JGI IMG/M metagenome (GOLD analysis project Ga0209489, IMG submission 187527) | Root nodule microbial communities of legume samples collected from California, USA - Siratro white BW (SPAdes) (version 2) | ecosystem: Host-associated > Plants > Roots > Nodule | place: USA... | reverse complement strand
TAATATATTTTACTTTCTTTATATATATATATATATATATATATATATATAACATAAGAGATATGCACCTTGAGAGTGCCTTAATTTGGTTTTATTTAATTAAAATTGAAACTTGTTAAATTCAATCAAGAATAATAAACATGAATATACACAAAAGACTCTTAAATTTTAATTGGGTTTGGAAAAGACTCTTAATTTTTAATTGGGTTTAGAATTTGTTTTTGAAATTTAATTGGCATTACTTTTATTTTGGTGGTGGTTTTATTTTGATTGAGATTGAAACTCATATTCAATAAAAAAAAAAGGTGAATGATGTAGCAGAAAAGGTGGTGGTTTTATTTTGATTGAGATTAAAACTCATTCAATTAAAAAAAAAAAAGATGAATGATGTAGCAGAAAAGCCTGTTAATTCTTAATTGGGTTTGACATTTTGAATTTTAATTGGGTGGTGTTAGGCTAACAACACACTTACCAAAGTAAAAATTTAATATTAATTTTTAGTTAAAATTAGGTTTGGGATGAATGCATTCACAGAAGAAGGTGAATAGTCAGTAAAGGAAAAAAATGGCAATCACACATTTTTATGATTTTATTCAATGATCTATACGATCTTGCATGTAATTTGAATAGTAAATGATCCTGTGATTTTGGGATTAAATTAACTATCTTGGTTGTGTTATCAGTTAGGTTTGTCTTTCAATAATCTTGTTGGATACTCCAAATTAAATATTTAACCTTCATATAAAAAAATAACATATACATTAACCATAACATTTTAGTTTAGCAATTTCCTTTTCCCTGAAAGTTACTGTAGTTTTATTTTATTCTTAACCAAAAGTCTTAGATATTTTCAATTTTGTTATGATCTATTCTACAATAGTAGTATTTGATTTGAGTTGTTATGCTTTCCAATATTTTAGGAGTCAATTTGTATTTTAATTTCATTCTTAACCAAAAGTCTTAGATACTTTTTAGTTTTGTTATGATCTATTCTACAATAGTAGTAAGTATTTGATTTGAGTTGTTATGCTTTCCAATATTTTATGAGTCAATTTGTATTTATTATTTGCTTTATTTAATGCATACAAAGTTTATCTTCATTGAATAAAATGCACTATCCTCCTAAACATTATACCTGTCATTTTCTCTTTTATTTATGTTGTTGTTCATATAATAGTGGTTGAGGGCATAACAACAATATATACACAGAAAACAAAAGTTGAAACATTGAAATTAAATGATTTCAAAGCGAATAATTATCTATTTCGAGTTACTAATCACCTAATCTTGAAAACCATCCTTTGCAAAGGCACACAAAAGGAAATTTGGAATTTGATGACAAAGAAATTCCAAGGATCAACTAGAGCTAAGAGGAACCAATTTCAAGTACTTTGCTCGAAGTTTGAAATTCATCTAATGAAATCTGAGGATTTCATTTGTTACTTCTTCACAAGAACGATAGTTGTCATTAACAAGATAAGAACATTTGGGGAGAAAGTATAAGATGTTGTTATAATATAAAAGGTATTATGCTCATTGACACCAAAATTTAATTATGTGGTTTGTTCCATTAAAGAGTCAAAAAAAATATTGATCTTTTATCCATTGTTGAATTTCAAGGTTCAATCAAGCTTCAAGACAATGTGGTGGTAGCATTAAAAGTCTTATTAGATCATTTGAGCAAAGGAGACGGAGAGTGTTGATCAAACAAAAAGAATAGAGGTTGAATATGCATATAGGAGTGTGATTATAAAAGTATTTGTATAATTATTGGAAGTTCAAAATATGGTTTTAAAAGTAAGACGAAGTAGTCATATTGGGTGTTTGAATTGGTGGTTTAAAGTAATTGTAAATGTAGCATATGTTTAAAAATTGAAATGTTACACTTTCTATTTGTGAAATGTGTGTTTTTCAGCCGATATTACTCAAGTGGTGGACTACCACGGAAACACCATCCAAATGGTGAGTCGTCATTGTATGTATCGTTCAGCCACTCAAGCTATATTGTGCACGCTCAAGAAACGAAGTATATCTCTTATTTTATGGCTTAAGGCTTGATAGAGGAAAAACAATTGATACTCAAGTGATGAAAGGTCGCTCAAGCATTAAGGTGTGGTAGTAGTTCATGGGGTTCTTAAATACATGAGAGCATGAAATTACACAATCTCACTCAAACAACAATATAGTCACCTAAGTGTTAAGGAGGAAGTGTGCTTGGTGATTATGGAACTTATTGGATCAACAAGTATCATCACTAGCATTGAGATAACACTCAAATGATAAATGAGCGCTTGAGTGAGAAAGAGGTTGAACCAACTCTCTATCTCTAGAAATGGATGCTCAAGCGATGAGAGGTCGTCCAAGTGAGAGAAATTGTATCAATTACTTACCCTTTGAATTTGGTGTCACTTAAGGGACGTGATGTATCTAACGAGAAAAGGACTTTCCCTGTTTGAGGAAGTAAGGTCACTCAAGTGAGATAAGCTCGCTCAAGAGATGTGTCTCTAATGGCGAAATGTTGTTATGTTAATTTATATAGGTGTGTTTTATGTATATATATATATATATATATATATATATATATATATATATATATATAAGGTTGAAGATGATGATAAGATGTATGCATATGTATATGCAATTATATAATATACTTGGTCTTGCATATTTTGTGTGATTCATATGTGACCTTTTTATGGGTGTTAAGACTCGTTATAGGTGTACAATGGCCCTTTTATGGATGTAAGGGGTACTTGAGAAGTATGATGGTTCTAAGAATCATAGTATTAAGCAATAAACTCGTTACATGAAGGATATATCATATGCTTCATTGATGATTTGAGCATATAGATTAAGACTTCTGGTAATAAGGAGAACATTGAAATTTGTGCATCAAGTTGATACAAAGTAGATGCAATGGACCCTCTAACATGAAAAGTTGATAATAGATTTTGGATGTATTTTTGATGACTTTGGTCTTAGTCTCTATGAGGCATGCCTAATACAAGTATTTTGAAAGATATTAAGTGTGACAAATTACTCTAGATCATTGAAATTTAGTTAACAAATAATATAATTTTGAAGAAAAATAATTTAAATATAATTTATGTTGGTATAATTTAATGTAAGAATGTGATATTATTGATGTATGTGTGCGTGTAAGCATGCATGTATATTTTCAATTATATACTATGTTGTGTGATTATTTTAAATAATTAACTTAATCTCATGTATGTATAAATAATTATCGTGATACTTAATAAGAAAGTAAATAATATTATATGTAACAAAGGGAAAAAAGAACTAAAATAGTTGCACATCTAATAATTGAAAGGGTACATCTATTTTTTTATTCTCTTATGTTACAGATATATAATATAATTATGATATTCTAAATATTATAATTTTAAAAGATAACTAAGTATAAATATAAACATAAATATAAATATAAAATATATACATAAAATGAAAAAATATCTATTATATATTATTTAAATAAATTATAATTTAATATTAGTTTTTAATTTCAAAATTAATTATCTTTTGAAAATATTTTTTTTTCATTGGGAATATATGAAGTGTTAAGACAAAACACTACTTTTATCTTATTTTTGACGAAATTGGTGTAATTTTATTTTTTTTTAATTTACCAAAATGATCAGATTTTAAAAAATTTACAAAAATAGGCAAGTCATATTTGAGATTCATAAACATGACTTCTACGTTGAAATAAAAGTCGTGTTTTAATTACATGAATTTATTTTTTTAATAAAATCGTATGTGTATTGCATAATTTTTGTTTTTAATTATTTTATTTTATTTTTGACTTCTCTAAAATAAGGATAGGGCCAAATCTAAAGGTGGCAGTGAGTTTAGCAGGAGAGAAACTAAGTTTCCCGCAAGATTCCACCAATTGGATGTGAAACTTTTGAAGCAATAAAAATATAAGTGCGACAATATTCAGCTCCATCAAAGACATTTTCTTCCTCACACAAACCCTCAACTCTTGTTGAAAAATCGGATTCTTGAATAGATTTTTGTTTTATGACAATCACAACAAGTCTCTTAATCACTTTTATTATTCATTTATAGAAATATAAAGAGAGAAGTCGTAATCTTAATGTATAACTTCTAAAAAATAAAATAAAAAAATAATATTACAAGTTGTGTATTACACATACAACTTCATTAAAAACAAAACAAAAACAAAAAAAAATGTTTTATAGTTAAAACACGATTTATATTTTAGTGCAAATATTTTTTTTTGAAAACATAATTTTTTATTTTAAAGTCCTGTTTTTTAAATATGATTTGTCTATCTCTGTAAGTTTTTTAAACTTTTTCCATTTTAAAAAATTCGAAAAAAATACACCAATTTCGTCAAAAAAAAAATCACTTTTTACCACGATTGGTTGATTAAAATATCAGTTCAACTGATGCCAAAGCCTGTACAATGCTTAGATTAATAGATGTGGTAAGACTTGTGATTGTGAGAGGAATACACTCACTTTCTCAACTCAAAATTACTTTTACGAAGGGTATCTTGTAAAATCAGTAAAATGTATCCGAATACGGAGAGGTTTTTTAGTTAATGCTTTTAAATAATCATAATCATTTCCTGATAGTAATGTGAACACCAAACTCTAAAGGTTCTATCATCACCATTGTAAAAACTAACTCCATCAAAGTTACACCATCCACTATAAATAAACGTCACTTTTTCCAAATTTGTCGGTTGATTCTTGTCTTATCCTCATCAATTGATTCCTTGTTTTCTCTTTAACTTCTCTAGGTTGCTTTTCTAAGGCATCCTTTCTTTTCAAAATCTTTGAAAATTAGTTACCTACTCAACTTGAAACTAGGTAATTCCTTTTGCATTCCTATCTTCATTAGATTATTCATTGATACAATACAAAAAGAAAAAGAAAAATATTGGCAGTTCTATTCACATTGAAATATTAATGAGCATCAGTTTTGTTATATGTTTAACCCGTTGATTACATGCTGGTGAATGGGATTGGAATTAACGTATATATAATCATAATGGAATGATATAGGTAAGTAAAAAGTCGTGTTCTAATACGCTAAATATCAATTAATCATGTTACAATCAATCATTAATGAAATACTAAATATATGTGCATTAAAGTAAAAGGTAAAGGATGAGAGGTACTGCATGGAGAGATTTATAACTTCTCAACTAACATTAATTCTCACTTTTTTTTTTTTTAGTTTGGGTGACCCTCTAACAACTCTAATTCTCATTGATTATTTTTGGACACCTTTCCTCAGGAGGGCAAAAGATGAATTTATAATATCTAGCCCTGCTCAAATAATAGATACACTTTATAACACAATCTTTAAGATAACAATATAAGGGAACAAATTCAGTAGTTGTTTTCTAGGAAAAGGCTTTCTTCAAAAGGACAAAATGAGACTTTGGAGGCATTAATTTTGTAGAAAACGATTTTCTAATATTTTCCACTGTTTTTTGTTTGTGAAATTCTACATTATTGGTATTTCCACGTTACCTTAGTTTTTCAAGCCAACCCTTGTTAGTCCTTATTCAAAGGAATTTGACCCTATGATTTGTTCCTTTCACTACGCAGGCTTGTTATGTTCTATATCAATATTTTATGTTTCAATTACAAAAGTTTAAGTTTCGAATATTAATTTTCAAATATAAAGGCTTAAGTTATAAATTTCAAACTTTTTATTTAAATATAATTATATCCTAGCCAAAAATTTAGGTAAACTCTTTAGTAAGAGAATTTACATAACTCTTTTTTATAATTGATTACTTCTTTTAAAGATATCATTAGGTTTAGATGAAAGATCATAATCCTTATTTTTCTTCTGTTAATTATATTGATGTAATTAAAAATAATAATAACTTAATAAGATATTGTGAGAGGGATTGTCAATGTTACAAGGATAAAACATTGTTAGAGGAGTCAACAAGATTCTAATTATCACATATGTTGGATCAATATTACTATTAGGTCAAAAGTTATAACTAAGAGTCAAGATTCAATTATTTTTATTTAATAATCTATCCTCAAAACACTACAATTTAACTATGACTTATCCCACCTACCATATGTCAAACAATAATTGATGCGCACACTTCAATAATTTTACCTGAATAATTATACCTTTAAGAATTATTAGTCTCTTAGTAAGGGAAGAAATCGTCAAAAGTATCAACAAAATTCCTATAAGAATACAACCTTAGTCTTAAGCATAAGTGAAGATATTGTTAAAGGATAGCTAGTCTTGAACATAAGTGAAAAGATTATTGGAGGGGTCAACAGTATTCTTATGAACACACAACTCCCAATGTGGAGTTATCTCATTTTTAGAAGCATTTTTTTGTAATGTGGAGTGTAGACAATAAATGCCTAACCTTTTGTTGCCTCATTTTGTAACTGTCTCATCAACTATCAACACTTCCTAACTTGCCACATGCTCCCTTTGCATTGATTGAGATTTTGTTTCCTTACTTTATGAAAGTTTTGGGTGTCTAACTCGTTCAATTGTAACTCATGATTTTTTTTCATCTTAAATTCAAACTTCCCCTTTCTCTCCTAAGGTACGCATGTACCCTTCTTGATTCTTATTTATATTCTTATTTGCTCTTTCCTGACTTTCCATTGTTGCATTCATTGTGGTTTATGTTATTTGTGTCTTTCTCTCTTTTTTACTTTGTAAATAATGAATTACTATGTTTTCTATCCCCAGGCTAAACTAGAAATCATTAGGGAAACCTCTATTTACATCTCTTTAAAAACCTTCTCTCCTTTAAACTTGTGTAAGGTTTGAATTATTGTGATGAAGATAAAGATATCATAATTGAAACTTGTCTCCTATAGGAACCTATTTGCAAAGATTCTCAAGGCTAAAGCACGTTCTATGTTACTCTATTTACTAATTAGGTTTGTGCTTACTCGTAGACTTTTTTTTTTGAGAAAGAGGTCTCAACCATTATGGATGTCGTTGTTGTGTAGCTTCATCCTAATAATTAGGTGTTCCTCAGAGCATCACATACTGTGCACAAAATTTAGTATAATTTTGACTTATGACATTTTTTTTAATTTAAAGTTTCTTTTAAAATCATTTGTACCATAGGAGTGGTGTAAGTGGGGAGGATTGTTAACTCTCTTCTCATCTTTCTACAAATATTTTAAGGATAAATTTGTGAAGGTTTGAACTTTCGACTATAAGTATTATTTGTTATTGGTCTCAGAACTCATATATCCAACTAAAAAGGTAGAGAATATACATAACATGGAACTTCCTCATTTATAAAACACTCTAACAATCAAAAAAACAAAAAATACATGTAAAATAATAAATGTATAATAAATAAACTATGCACAACTAAGGATTTTCACCAGCTTATATTATTGTAATAAGTATTTCACTTTAATGAGTCTATGTTAATTATATAATTTGTCTTAATATTGAATTAGCACTATATTAATAGCTTAGTTACACAACACAAATCAATTATATGATCCGTGATGTTCACTTCATAATATGAATATGACTAACGTAAATACATTCATATTGTAACCTAAATATATTAAATAAAAATATTACCAAATTTAATTTAGATCATAATTTTTACAATGTATCTTAACTTATTTGTTGGATTATCATATAGTTTGTAATTAAAAATACATTAACAACTTATAATTATAAACTAAAAAAATAATTGCTATGTGTACTCATACCAAAATATTATCTGTTTAATAAATAGTTTTTAATACAAACGTATTAATATAGTTTAAGTTTATTATAAATCTTTGAATATATACATGAATATGAATATAACATGTATTAATATAGTAAAATTTGTATGTGTGTTGTAATGCATGTTGTATTGACCGTCAATACATATTCTGTTTATGATAATAATTTGTAATTATATATAACTGATTTTTTATGTTACAAAGAGTTTGCAATCGCAATAATTCAATTACATAATTACATAATGCGAATTAAACTGAGGGGAATTTAAAATATAAATAAAAAAAATTGCTTAAACAAACTGATTAATTAAGAAAAATGTAATTCAAAGCTTATACAAAACTACACCTTCAAATACTATGCACATACAATAATATATTTACTTATTCTATTAACATATAATAAACAAATGTACTAAAAACAAAAATTATACATAAATATTATTTAGTAAACTAAAAATTAACATTAATATAAATATTAATTTCTTTAACTTAATCTTCTATCATCCGTTCTCTTATATATAAAAAATTCGACTAATTCTCACTTGAGACATTTTATAAATACCAGCAAATATCCATTGATTTATTGTTAAATGGAGATTATTCTAAATTATTGATTAAATTCAGAAAGATTTTGAAGAAAAGAATCGAGAATTTAAGCATTTTAAATAGAAAAAATAATCATAGTAAATAAAATCGTAAAAAGGTAATTTAAAAAATATAAATATTAGAAATATACTTATTAATCATTACAAACATCAAAAGCACAATTAAACTCAAACAAAAATATAGATTAATAAACTTATTCAATGGAATTGGTAATTAGACCAAGTTAAAATAGATATATAAAAAATAATTTTGATCAGTTATGGTTTGTATATGTGTATCTGTATGAAGAACGTCATGTTGGTTTTGTTCACAGTATATTTAAGTTCGATATAAACTAATCATAATCACGTTATCGCAATCCTAGTTAGTTTTATTAACCAGCAAAAACATAGATATATGAGTGTGTTTTCACATTTTTATTATATTATTTTATTATGTTGAGTTAAAATTGGATAATTATATTAATTTTATTATTTTACATATTAATATATCTTAATTTCAAATTTAATATATTTTTAATATACAGTAATTTATATAATTTATTTATGTTTATTTTTTTTAAATTTGAGTTATTATTTAAGAAATTTAAAATTAAAATTAAAAGAATATGAAGTCATAGGTTAAGGAAAGAACAAATAAAATATCAAAAAATAAAAGGAAAATAAGTTTTGATCCTTGTAGAAATGAATAAAACAAATTAAAAAATATATTAGAAAGTAAAATATGTAAGTAAGAAGAGAAGGAATATTTTTATTCAGAAATGGAAAGTAAAAAAAGTAAAGAACTTAAAAATTATATGAAACGTGTGAGAGAATAACAAAACAAAATAATTTAAAATAAATTAAAGGACGCACAGAGAAATAAAATATATATACACCAAAAAAAAGGAAAGAATTAAATTTATTATAGATTATAGAGAACAAAATAAAAAAAAAAATCGCTTAAAATAGAAAAAAAATTGAATTATGAAATGTATGACGCGTGGCGTGATAATTGAGTTTTACTATTTTGTTTGCGAAAAAAAGTCAACAAAATGTGAAAAAAAGTCAACAAAATATATTTCACACTAAATCATATCTTAAATGGATCTTATGAGTTCCTCTTTTTGCCCGTGAGGAACCACGCTGTTTTACTTTCACACTATCATCACTTTCTTTCAAACAGACCCCATAATATTATTTTTTGAAATCTCACATCACACTTTTTTTTAAAAACTTTTTAGAAGTTATAAATTTAGTGATTCTTACTTCTTTTATTTAATAAATGTTAAGCAATAAAAAAACATGTTATGAAAAAAATGTTTTAAAAGTATTCAATTTTCTTAAAATTACAAGTATATTTTATGGCAACTATTTTTGCTTAAATCCGGTAAACTTACCATGAATGGTAAAATATTTTGTAATTTCTAATAAGTTTTATAAGTGAAGCTTTTTCGAATAATGTTTTGAACCATACTATCCTGTGACTTGACAAGTAACGATATGTTAATCTATTTAACATTTTAGTCAAGAAAATTAAAATAAACATTTCTCAAAATAAATTAATAAATTAAGACTTTTAAAATTCAAAATATACATTAAACATAAAAAGCTGGCTAGTTTGTAATTTCTCATTTAATTACTCACAAGGAGTATAAAATAATATATAAGCATATATCCACTATATATATATATATTATTTTAAAAAATAAAGCAGATATATTTTAATAAAATATTATTGACTCTAATTGATATAAATATACACACAAAAATGGTTAACGTAACTGATTTATTGTGTTCTAATAAATAGTAACATTTTGACAAATAAATTAATATATTTGGATAAAAACTGATAATAAAATATTAATAATATAATAAATGTGAGATGTTAACTTCAAAAATTTTAATAAATACTTCTTTGAATATACCATTTTCATTCTAATAAATAACTCTAATACCATTTTTATTTATATATTTTTATTTTTATGTAGTTTGTTATACATTATTTTAAAAAATTTATACTGTTGGATTATTTTATTATATTTTTTCTATTCTGTTAATTAATTTCATTTATATATTACTCGTAAAATATAAAATATATTAAATACTTCAATATTTGCAAGTTATTAGATTAAACTATTATACTCACTAAGTTTAAATATTTTTCAAAACTCAAATTCTGGGCATCTCAAGTTCATGAGAACTAGATATGCCATTTTTTTTTATGATTAGCTTTTTAAAAATATTTATACGAGTTTCATGTAACATTTTATCATTTATCATAACGCTATATCACATCTATTAATTATTTTCACTTAAACTCTAAAAACGTTTCTATCAATTTAAACTTTCAAAATAAGAATGAGAAAATGCTAATATATGAATAACTAGTACGCGAGGATACAAAGTTAAAACCATCTAATTATTAAAAGATAGAAAAAAAATTGTATTAACTTTATTTTATCCAAACCATATACTTTAGTTTTTAATGTTTTCTAAAATTTATAGAATTTTTTAAATCTTATATATTCGTAAAATAAATTCACTAAAATCTAAATGAAAAAAAAATCAATCATAAAATATTTAATAAACTATTATATACGAAAATATATCTGCAAAATTAATTAGAGAGTTTTTCCATACAATTTATTTGTATATGTCAAAATAATCTTTTAAAAGCTCAATCTATTATTCTTTCTAGAGAACTCAATTACTTACTAATGCACTGTGACTTGAAGTTACAAAGAACTAAACCCTATGATAAAGTAAATAAATTTACCATCAACCCTTGCCAATGGCAATTTTTTAATCCTTTCTTCAATCAAAAGGCTTAGTCATTCTCATCAATATCTCACACTTGTCTTTTCATAGTCTTAAATTTCATTATTATGATCATCATGGTACCTTTCTCCTTCAAACTCTAATCCCTTCTTCTTTACTCTTCAAATCTTCTCTCTCTTCAACTTCTCCCGTCATTAGCCGTTATAGCTATATCTAGAACAGCGGTTAAGGTTGCCCCCACAATAATAATAGTAATTAAAAAGCGTGTGGGAATTTGGCTGTCACTTTCCTTTTCACAACTTCCATTGTTCTTCTCACTCCTTAAACTCTTTCCCTCTCTCTCTCTCTCAAACTGGTTTGCTTTTGTTCATCTATCTGGGTTCAGGACATCACATTTCTGTTTCTCTGGGTCAGAAGAAACAACCAATAAGAGACCGAGGAGAGAAAACAAGGAAAAAAGTTATTCTTTTTTTGGGGGGTTTTGTTTACAAATATTGTTATATCAAGCTTTTGTTGATTGTGATTTTATATACTGTTCTTCCGTTTATTGTCTTTTTTTTTTTTTATTTTTTTTTTTCGGTTTG
>Ga0209489_109693_pt1 | contig 11704 bp, 4 predicted proteins | sample SiratrowhiteBW_FD_187527 | JGI IMG/M metagenome (GOLD analysis project Ga0209489, IMG submission 187527) | Root nodule microbial communities of legume samples collected from California, USA - Siratro white BW (SPAdes) (version 2) | ecosystem: Host-associated > Plants > Roots > Nodule | place: USA... | reverse complement strand
TAATATTATTAATAATAATATAAATGTAATTATAATTTAATAAATATAAATATTTAAAATCAATTATATGATAATAATTATTTTATTATTATAAAATAATAATAATTTTTAAATTTAATATCAAAATTATTTTTAAAAAATTAATCCTTTTATTTAAAAAATTAATATATTTTATAATAAATTAAATTTATTTTAAAGATAATTAATAATTTAATAATTTTTTATATATTTTTAAATAATTATTAATTATATTAAATTAATTAATTATATTTTTTAATTATAAAAAATAAATTTATAATTTTATATATTAAAATATTATTATATCTATCACATCGTTTACAAATTTTTATAAATTTTTTACTTAAATTTTATTTTTTTATTCTTAATCTAAACAATCAAACTTTTTTTTCAAATCATGTCAAATCAGTTCGTTAGATTCATCACTCAGTCCAAACAAATCATCACTCAATCCAAACATATCTTGGAAGATTGAAAGTGTTTGTCTCTCAACCATGTACTAATTGATAGTAAAATAAACTAGAAAAAAAAAAAGAAACATTGGAGGTATGTAAAAATTAGGAAATTAAATAAAAGGAAAGGTGAAGTTGTAACAATGTAATCCATGAAATGGAGACGGTACAAGAGCAAATCAAATCTTGAAGAAATAGAAGTTAGCTTAGAAAAGTGAAATAAAAACTAAATTAAATTGAGAAGGTCTACCCTCTGAGAGATGTTGCATCATTATAATATTTAATTTTTATTTATCGTTATTACTAATAATAAATGTTAGAGATATCTAAAAAACATATTTAGTATTTTAATTTTATATGAACACAACATATTTTAGCCATAAAATTAATAACACCCTTAGCATAACTTTTACACGCAAAAGTAAATTTAATTATTTAAAAGAGAAGATCAAATTATGTACTATCTTTATATTTAATCTTTTCAAAAAAAAAATACATTGGTTTAAAAACTATCATTTCTATTCACATAAAAGAAAGACATCACTCAGTGTATGCCTCCTCAGTTTCCCATCCACTAATAACTCTCAAATGTTACACTAACATCATTGTTATATGTTTAGTAAATAGAAATGAAAATAAATACATTAGAAAAAATTACATCATTGTTAAAGATAAAAAAAAAAAGATTGTTCAATTAAAAATAAATACATTAGAAAAAATGAAAATAAAACATTTTTTATAAAAAGTAAAAAATATTAAGAAATCTTGTTTTAAAAAGAATATATTATTCTCATTTTTCTATCTATTGTACTAATATAATAGAAATAGACACTGGAATGATAGACAAAAATCAAAAAGTGAAACTAGACTGAGTTTCGTTTGCATTCTTCGTTTATATCGAACCCATGATCGACCTTCTGATCAAGATCATTCAGACACATACTCTCATCAAATATCTAACCATTTTTTCAGTTTAATGCAGACAAATAAAAAAATTGATCCAGAAGCATTACCAATGTCATATTATGTAATATAACCCAAATGACAAAAGGGAAAGTTCCTGTCCTACGTTCAAATCAGTCCGCTGTCTACGTGATCCGACATTTTTTTCCCCTCAAAATCTACACGGGGAGTATGGTCCAATGCTTAGATTTTAGTAGAATAATGATTTCCTCAAAACATAAAGCTGTTTCTAACATTACACATCCTCATCAAGACAAAGAAAAAATCCCTAACAAGAGAGTGATTCAAGGTTGTACAAGCAACAATCAGTTCCTAAGGATATTCAATTGCGCGCAAGATGTCCAGATTCCATATCTTGGTTCAGATTAGCAGTAAGAAACCTGCCATAATAATTTGAAGTTATATATTTAGTCCGGACAGGAAAAATGAGGAACTTCAGATAACCACACAAGTCATACGAAAAATAATATACTACCAAAATGCTGAATGAATATTCAACACCGTAGACTGATATACTATAGGCAAGCAGAATCCAATGTCTCAATCAAGTGCAACAAATATAACTTTCCAATAATCAGCGAATTTACTAAAAATAAAGAAGTCCAACAATGTCAAAGGGTAAAAGATTTCAGTGTGAAAGAATACACAGGAGGAGATGATGGAGAAAATAAAGCCGTTGATGAGAATCTTACAAAATTATACCATGTCAAGTTTATTATGGACTGCGAAAGATGAAGTTCAAGTTGTTGAACGAGATAGGGTTCGTAGACAAACAGAGACAACACTGACACAATAACCACAAAAAAAAAAAACAGTAGAATGTTTTTAACAATAGAAAATTAACACGTAAAATGAGGGGTACACTAACAATGTCCCCAACCATGCCAAAGCATAAGTTAAAATAAGATGAATATATAATTTATTCCCCAACAAACATAAAATTATGAGCCAAATATGGGATCCGTAGTAAACATTACGAACATATCAATCATATCAGATTGCGGATCATATTAAACATAGTCTCCAATATTCTGTACAGAAACATGGCACCGCCATGTATTATAGAAATACAAGGGTTTACAGCCAGTTATTTAAAACCACATCCTGTTGCTTAGTTCTTTCATTTTCCTCCCTATTTGTCATATACAGATGAAAAAGAAATCAATAAAATAACTTCCACTCTTGTTTTACCGAGACAAATCAGTATCGTCTAGCTGGCGTATGTTGACATGCATTTTAGTGGCGAATAATCAAGCTCGACCCCTGGGCTTGACCCAAAAGGCATATAATAAGTCCAAAGTTGAGAACTAAATTAAACTGGTCCACAAACCATTATCGGTGCTTTAAAATGAAGATAAATGAAGAACAAATAAGGAGAAGGTGCAGCAAGTCATAGTTACCAGTCAGTTTGATTTCTAGTATGATTCTAGTACAAATAATCACATCAAAGGATAATAAAGCAGCAGTAGAAGTTTTGAAAGCTTGAAACAAGTTAAAGAAAACTGAGCATTAATTAAGATGTCAACAGTAGTGGATATATGGATTCAGTAAAAAAGATAGGAATAGTTGTCATACAAGTCAAAAAAACAAGCTGAATTAAATAATTCTTTTCGGTGAGATTAGTCAGGTGTGCATAAATTCACAAGAGAATCTGACAGTCCACAAGCCTTAATCATATGATTAGAATTGGGTAGACTTGCATAAATTCACAAGTTACAGAGTCTGAAAATCTGCTGCCCTAGGGCAAATAATTTTGCCCAAAAAGAATTTTGTCTAAAGATCAAGGGGAAAATTCCATAAAGCATGCTGTGCTGCTCATGCAATCATGATGCAAGTCAATCATTTTGTCCATTATAGCAGGCAAATTAATGCTTCACTGTTGAGTTACAGTTGATTGCTCATCCACATAGCATATCTGAAAATGGTGGATCAAGGTACTTCCTCAAGCAACAATTTTGTACTGAAACTAATATCACACCTGAAAAATAGGACTGATCTAGGGTAGAGACACGGGGTATATGAACAGAGCCATGGTAAAAAAAGGTCAGAAGACTATTATTAGTTATGGTTATTTTATACACTTCATTTAGATACTATGATGGGTTTTTTTATTGAGGTACACTCTTGTCACTTCACATGTCAAGTCAATAAATGTTCCATGACTATAATAGTCTTTTCTTAGAAAGTGAACTTTAATCCTAACACGATATCATAAACTCAACTTATAAGGTAAAGTTTATACTAAATTATATAATAGTTGTATCTTTAATTAATATAAGATCTCCAACACACTCTCTTCCGCCTAGGATTACAGCAACAACAAGTTTGCAGAATATGGCTGCAGAATTCTAAGGGAAGATCAAAGACTATGGAGAGCAGAGATTGGAATGGCCAACTCTCATAGCTAGAATGAAAATAATGAAAAATACAGGAAATGCTGTGAAACAAGAGTAGGATTTGGCATTAAGGGAAACCAGAACTGACGGGTAACAGAGAAAGTACCCCACAAACAGACCTAACAGTAAATTTGATAGTGGGAGAAGAAATACGTGAGAAATGATATAGTAATGTTCTTGGATTGAGTGGAAACAAGAGAGACAAAGATAAAAAGGTGTAGAGACTACTCTTTATTTTAGCACAATACCATGCAAATAGGAACTGTTGACACTATTTGTGACAGGGCTTTTGTGTGGGATACACAAACCACAAGTAATTATACACAATGTTTTAAATTGTGATCCACATCTGCAATTGAATCTGCAATAAAAGGTTTATTGATTCACCTCACAACCCCATTGAAACCACAACTGTAAATCTTGATGCAACCAACCACGATTGTATGTTTAGTGGATTTTTGGGGTTTTCAAACATTCAGAACAGCCAGAAACGTGCTCTATGAAAAGCAAACTTTTTACTCTTTCTTTAATTCTCTCCTCTACATTTCTTTTTTATTGCTCTCAAACCAGCTATTTTCATTCACTCTATTTCTCTTCCTTATTTCCCTCCACCCTATTTATCATCTAAACGATTTTTCATGGTTAGCATTCACATCCAAGGTTTTTAACAATTTACCAAAAGAAGCTACTTCAAACTACAACTGCTATTCAATATTTGTAGAACCCCGATTCTCCACAATTTATAGCACCACTATTTGGCACTATTAACAATTATGCTAAAGAACACTCCTTTAAGGAGGTAAAGGGATGAAACATAATTACACATTGCGTTACAAACATTTGCATTGCATCACTTCACATTTAATTTGCTTGGTTAGAGTGGGCAAATAGCAGATAGTAGTTTGTAGTGAACTTACCCTTCACATAATTTGATGACTTCCTGACAAGAAATAACAACAAAATACTAAGCTTGGAACCTATCTGGCCAGCAATAACATACAATACACGTACTATTGTTGCTAATTAAGATGGATTAAAATAATGTATCCAAAAGGTAAATTCAAAAATCGTTTATGGTAGACAACATGCTGTTCTTTACTCTGCAACTCATTGGTCACAACATAATAATATCGATAGACAATTCAATTGAATTAAGAAACTTGATAACATGTTGATGTTAAATTTCGCTTCACTTCCAAGCGCAAATTTGAGTTGGGATTACTAATAGCTCCAAATACCCTTACAAACAAAGTATTATGATCCACTAATTACCACAATACCAAGGATCACGACTGCACCCCCATTTTAAAACCTTGACGTAGAAAATTTTAAACTAGATCTTACATAACCAAACATAAATCACTTCACGGTAAATTTCACAAACGCACACTCAGACACAAACACAGACACACTCACTCTTACCAAAATCTAAAAGACAGGAATGAGTAAGACATCAGATACAACCTACCAATCCATTCTCCCATTACTGTTGTTGTTGATTTGGAGGGTTTGGAGGAGGAGGCATGCCTGGTCGAGGAGGACCAAACACCGGAACACCGCTGCCAGGTGGTGGCGGCATGCCGGGGCGAGGCGGAGGAGGAGCAGGCATCCCAGGGCGAGGCGGAGCCGGAGGTCCTCTCACCATCTGTCCTGGAGGGGGAGGTCCCATGGGGCGCTGTCCAAACTGCGGCGGCGGAACGGAGAACTGAGGCGGAGCGCCACCAGGTCTAGGAGGAACAAATTGCCCGGGTGGCATCGGAGGAGGCGGACCCCTCGCCATGGGGGGAGGAGCGAATTGCCCTGGCATCTGTCCCGGTGGGCGCATCACCGGCGGACCGCCAGGATACGACACGGGGGGCGCATTGAGCTGCGGTGGACGCGAGATCTGCGGCTGCATCATGCCCGGGGCAGGGCCACCAACGCCGCGAACTGGGCCGGCGAGACCAGGCTGGGCCTGGACAACTGGAGCTGGAGGAATGCCTCTTCCGGCGCCACGCCCGATGCCGGGGCCGGCGAGCGCGGCGGCACTGACGGCCTTGGAGCGGGACTCTTCCGGCGGGGGTGGTCCCTCGACAGTCATGGAGATGACCTCCTCGCCGCGGAGGAGGACAAGACCGAGCGTGCGGCGGTCCTCACGGTCGGCGCCGTCGGCGGGCTTCTTGCCCTTGGCCGGAGGAAGCTTGCGGAACTCCTCGCAGTCACCGAGAACGAGGTTCATGTGGCGGTCGAAGGCCATGAATTTTCCGACGAGCTGGCGTCCGTCCTGAATGGTGACGCGCATTCGGTAGTTGATGTACTGGAGCATCTTCGAACTCTTTGACATCGACATTTTGAAAGAACAAAAATTTTGGTCGCAGCTTCTTCAGTGAGAGTGTTTTAGGGTTTAAGAAGAATTGGGACTTCAGAGAGAGGGAAACATTCGATGCTCCCTACATCCGTTTGCTTTAACCCACCCAATCAAATGGGTCCCGGCCCAAACCCAGAGCCCAAAACCAATTTAAAAAAAAAAATAATCGCGTCTTTCATATATTTTGATTTTCTTTTTCTTTTGAGGAAGCTTTTTCACTTCAAATAATATTATTTCTTTGTTTTATAAAAATACATTTGAAAATGTGTAATAAAAGACTCTGTGATTTTGCTTGCCTTCCAACAAGGAGCAGTTTGTTTTCAATTTTATTAAAGTTTATGATGAATATTTCCATTTTCTATTTAAAAATGGCGGTAGTGTGTGTTTGTATAGGAGTCACGTTGAGTTAACCTTAATTCAACACTACTCTTTCTTCTACTTCTTTTCATTACAAAGTAGATTGACAACATTTCAATGATGAATCGAAAGATATCCTCAATTATATTTTTCTTGAAAAATTCTATACAAAAACTGATTTTATTTTATTTTATTAAAAGCCGTGAGTGTTATGTCTATTAATATAATTATTCTAATATTATAATAACGTTATTATCAATATTGTAACATCTAAGAATTTAGGTATAGAGTAGTGGTGCGTGAGAACTTAGAAGATTAGAAGATGGTTTTAGAGGAGAAGTGATATTAGTAAGAGGATATTTAAATATTTTATTATTTAAATGAGAAGTTCATATAAATAAAAAAAACAATTTTCAGATTTCATTTAATAAAAATTACTATTTTTCTAAAAATAGGTTCTATTTAATTCTCTCGATTAGAGTAAATTTCTTTATATTTGAGTCAATCTTTAAGTGTTCTTATGTATTTTAGGAAAAAAAAATTGTTTGTATGTGACATTTAAAACATACTAGGGGTGTGTGTTGGTTATTGGTCTTAGTGATGTTGATCAGAACTCGGTAATGCGGGTTAGAAGATCCTATGTGATTTTTAGATTTTGAAACTATTTGAAAATTAGGCAAGGGAAGTTAGTTAAATACTTTATAGGGTTTAGGATTGAATATGTATAAATGATTGGTCATTGTTGCTCAAGTTTTTATTGTAGGTCTTACAGCATTACAAAATCTTGATTGTGTGATATTGTTATATGAATTTTATTGCTCCTTATAAATTATACATATATTTTATAGTTGTGATTGAAATGAGTGAATTTATTATCCATAACATGAAGAACGGTGTTGAGTTTTATGATGATCTTATAACTTAAGTGAGTCTGATGACTAAAAAAAATAAGATTTTGATATTGATTGATGTATGAATGAAGTTTAGTAGTAATCTAGATATAATATTTTTAAGAAAAGAGATACCCCTATTCAGGTTATTATATGTGTATTTTTTAAGAATTTGAGTCATATGTGTGTCATAGTGAACTTACACTGAAAATGAGATATCATGACTCTACTAGTAATAAGAATCAAATATATGAATATTACAAAGTGGTGAGAGTCGAAAAAAATTTGAACTGGATGATTGCAGCTTGAAATACAGTTAGTCAGAAAAGTCCCAAGAGAATTAATTTTTTCACAAAATTTTTGATTTAATTATTTTAGGTTGTGTGATTCACAATTTAGAGTTATATGATAAGTGTAAATCTCTTAGTCTAATTCAATGCACAATATTTTAAAATTAGAGTCAAGCGTTTATGTATGAGAGTTGTGTTATGATGTGATTTTATACTTATTTAACACATAAAATTATTCTTATAATAACTTACCTTGTTTTTTATGTTTGTGTATATTTTGCTTTAAAATTGAGATAATAAGTGAACAGAAGATCTCACCACATGTATTAAGATTTTTCAACAAACTAATAAAGCGCGTGATATTTATTTTATATGTAATTTCCCTTTTTGTGTTTTGTATTATAAATGTAAAATTCTCAAGAAAATTATTATAGTTTAAACTATTTTTTAATGTGATAGGTGCATATTATATTTTTTTAATTATTTACTCATTATAATTGGTTAGAGGATAAATTTTAGAAATATTATAAATATTCACTATTAGGAATCATTGGAAAGTAATTATTTCTCATTACAAAACCCAAAATAGATGCTTTATTTTTTTAAAATCTGTCATCCTAGTTTCAATTTATGTAATTGACCTCGTTTGAAAATCATGTCTTAATCTATTTATCTTAGCTTCAAAAGCTAAATTTAGATAGTTAGTATCCCAACCTAAGTCTATTTCTTTGATTCGTATTATATTAGACTTAAATATATTTTTACTTTGCATGGAATATTTTTTTTTAATTTTAGTTTTTACTGTTATTGTTGTTATTATTTTTTTCTATTTTTATTTTTCTAAATTAACTATCAATTATTTATTTTAATTTTTTTAATTAAGAAAAACACATTTTTAATTAGCCTAAAGAAATTGGGTGTTATTAATAACTTTTTTAAAATTTTCACGAATCAGAATAGATCTTCACCTAATTAACATCCAGCTCACACTCTTTTCTCAATAAAATGACTGAGAAGAGATCAAATAGAGTGTAAAAGAAAATAATTTAAAAGATTAACGAGACATGGGAATGAATAACTATACTTAAAGTTATAATTTATATATTTAACATAAAATATAATTTTAACTCTTATTATTTTTTTTAAAGAAACACATCTGATAAACTAAAATAAGTTATTACAATTTATAGTTTTTTAATTTAAGATCTCACCATGTAATATTATCAACATGTTTCAATAAGATTTTTTTACTAGACTTGTATTCTATATTTAACATATTTCTTAATATAATTATATTATTTTTGGATAGGAAATTTATAATTTCCAATAAATTGAAATATATTAAATTTAAATTACTTTCATTTCAATTTGTTTAGTTTTTTTTAAATATTTTACTTGATTAAGATAATTCAACTGTATTGAATTTTAATTTCTTTTGTTTGGATTGAGTACTTTAATTAAAAAAATACTAAATATAAAAATTATCGTCAAATAATACTAAAGACGTTGATTGAAAAATAGCTATTGTAATATTGATAAAAAAAATTGTTATAACCTTTGCTAAGAAAATTTAGATTTATAATCCCATCAGAAAAACTTTGATAAAAATATATTGATAAATACTTGTGACCTACATTATTACATAAATACTTTTAATAATGTCAATTAGAAAATAATTTCTATTAATATTAATTAGAATAATTGATTTACATCGGTTAAAAAATAGTCTTATCAATAAACAACTTTTTTATTGATAAAAAATATAAATATAACTCTACCAATATTAATAAAAACAATTCTAATAAGTTTTTATTAAAAAAATATATCAACTTATATTTTAATTGATATTGGTAAAAAAATAATAATCACAACTTACATTAATTGAAAATAAAATAATTTTAATTAATGTTAACTGGAAATTTGTATTTAACATCACTAAAGAAAACAACATCATTGATGTTGAAGAAGAAAATTACTGGTTAATGACGATTAAAAAACAACACTTATATCAATAAAAACATCATGATAGTTATAACCACATTCCACCTTAATTTCAGAGAAATATTCGTCGACGCAAGTTAAAAGAACAATATTAGATATACAAAATTCAAATCTTAGTAGAGTTACTTGCTGATAAAGGATGACTTGGTAATGTTTCAATCCAAGACCAGAGAAAAAAGTATAAAGAAAATAAACATATATTTGCAACATAAGATATTTATTTTCAAATTATTATATTTTAGATATATTTCAAAGTTATTTAGTTATAAGTGATCAAATTGTGCTTATAGATTTTAAAATTTAATGTTGAAACTGTGGAAGGGTGATTGTTGTTAATTTACAACAAAGTGGCGAAATTGCCTCTAACCGTCTCTCAATAAATAAAGAAAGAATAGGATTAATTTAACTAGCACAAATATATGCCTGATTGGTGTCTAATTTTGTAATATGCTCCTTTATATTTTTTATATATATATATATATATTATTTTTTGTTTACCCTTTTGTTATTTTTGTTTCACTATAATTTTATATTTTAATGTATAAATTTTCTGTTTTCTGTAACTTTCTGCATCTTTTTCCTTCGTCTAAGTGATTGTATTTTTTTTTTTTTCCTCGTATTTGCTCCTGAAATCGAAACATGTGAAGACTACGACATTATTGTATTCAGCTACTGTTTCATTAGAATCTCAATGTGGACCCTGTCATAGTATCCAATGCCACGTCACCACTCAATCAAATCCACGTGTTAAGTCCTTCTTCTCTTCCACATGCATAAAGTACAAGAATAGGGAACATGCATGCTAACTGCCAATTTCTTTAAGAGTTTTTTTCACTGAGAATATTTAAGAAAATTTTAACTTTATTCTTTCTAGATTTTTAAAAATTATTTATAGTTAAGAATAAATGTTTATCATAAACTTAAAATATAATTTATATATTAAAATAGTTATGGTAAATTTTAATCATAATACAGTTTATATATGTATTCAAAAGTCTTACTATAAATTTTAGCTATATAAAATAAATATTTATCTTCAGTTTGAATTCACTTGCATCCAGTTTTAAATCCGTGCTTTTCTAGTTTAATAACACAAAAAAAACATATATTAGCTACAAATAATCTAACCTTAATTTTCAGAAATAAACTATTCATAGAACTATTACTCTTCTATAAACTAAAAAAAGTAACTTAATAGTGGTTACAGATAGTTTATTTTTTGTATTATAGATTAAAATAGATAAATTTCCCTATTTTATCAATTAGCCACTTTCAATAATTTATCTACCTTTTAACTGGAGATACATTTTACACACTATCTTTATAAGGAGACAAAATTTTCTCCCAGTGACCTTATAAAATCAATCCATATTTATTATTTATTAAAAAAATCCACATTTCTAAATATATTTAATATTTTTAACTGCTCATGTTTATTTTATCTCTGAATTAAATTTAATTATTTTCAAAAATAATTTTCCAATCGTTAGAAATTATCTTATATCAAAACTTTAATTATAAAGTACAAATCTAAAATATAACTAACATATTAAAAATTATCCAAATTATAAATTTACACATTCTAAAAGAATTTATTGAATTATCATGAATTTGAAATTTAGTTACATAAAAATGTATTTATTCTATTCAATACATAACTTAACTTTTGTTATTTAAAAAAAATCTTAAAATACTAATTATAAATTACAATACACAATCTGGGGTCTGAGACTCTCATTCTTTCGACTTGATAAAAAATTAGACTTTTTGATATTATATATTTTCTCTGAAATTTATGATATATCTTATAGTTATTTTATTTATAATATTGTTTATGTATACTTAGAGTTTATGATATATAGTATATAACCTCTAACATAGTATACAATACATATTATGATGGGTGATAAAAATAATCAAATAAGTGCATATAATTAATGAGAGTGTGTGTATAAATAGGGAGTGAAAAATTTTATTTTTCACCTTTTTA